>Ga0079996_108294_pt1 | contig 45126 bp, 44 predicted proteins | sample PerSpoAPS_AMetaG_FD_69199 | JGI IMG/M metagenome (GOLD analysis project Ga0079996, IMG submission 69199) | Thermal spring microbial communities from Yellowstone National Park, Wyoming, USA - Perpetual Spouter A (PS_A) MetaG (SPADES assembly)... | ecosystem: Environmental > Aquatic > Thermal... | reverse complement strand
GCCAACCAAGCTCTTTCTCCAAATTCTGTGGGTGGTTTATGATAACCAGTACAATTTATTACTTCTGATAAAATATCCGCTTCTACCTCAACCATACAAACTCTATCCCTATATACTGCAAAAATGTATACGCACACATCACTATCTCAATGTCCATAATCCATTTATGCTATTTGTAAATCCAGCGAGAGCATATCTAATACACAATCCTAAATTTACCTTGTTAGAAACAGATACTAAAAAGTATCTCATAATCAATTCTAAAAAGATTATTTTTAACTACATTTACGCAATAAACCAAACTAAAATATAAATTATGAAAAAAGGAAATAGGATAGTTCCAAAAACAAAAGAAGAAGCAATTAGTGAAGCTAAAAGATTTCTGAAAAACGCAAAAGAAATCCTATCTAAAACGGAGATAGAGTACGGTAAAATTTATAAAGACCCAAAGGCTACCCGTGAAGCTGCTGGAATCGCTTATTTGGCTGCATTACTTGCAATAGATGGATACCTCATATCAAAAGGAACACCAAAAGATAAACTTCCAACCTCCATAGATGGATACATGGATGCTGTAAGAAAAATCCCAAGAAATGGAAAACTTATGGCAAATCTCATCACAGCTTATCAGAACTTGCACGTATTTGCTTATTATCGTGGAGGTGTGAATGTAGATATGATAAAAGCTGGACTCAAAAGCGTTGAAGAAATAATCAATATCTTAGAAAAATAGATTTGGTAGAACACAACTGCTTTTCATTCACACAGAAATCAGTTTAATATTCTCTCTAAATTTTATTTTCTCAAAACCTTTTTCAAGATCAACATCAGAATAGGAAATCTTTTCCAATTCTGCAAATACAAAAATAGGTTTTTCGTAAAGTACATCACAAAACTTTGCAGAAGGATAACCGTTGATTATAAAGTTTCCTTCTTTTAAAAATAAAATCGCGTCAGCTCCCATAGCTCCAACATCAATATTTTCGTTTAACTCATCTTCCATAACAAATAAAATCTTGTTTTTCCCTGACAGCCTTTTTGCATATGTGTCGTAGTCCAAAGCTACGAGGCTCTTATCTGTAAAGTTATCAAGAATTTCTTTTAGAATAGATGAATAGCTAACAACTCCTATTCTTTTATAGTTCTTGAGAATATCAATTCCTTTATTTACAATCTCTCTCCTCTTTCTCAAAAGTTCCTCTATAAGTTGAGAAATATAGATCTCTACTTTACTTTTGATATCTTGATTAGAGGAACACTCATTCAGGAAAAATTCCAATTTTTGAGCGTAATTTCTGATTATAACCATAGACGGTCTCACATATTTTAGCTCTAATACAATAGGGACTATATCAGATTTATAAATCTTATCTTGAGAAGAAACAAAGTTAAGAAGCTTTTTTAGCGACAAGATCAATAGAGAAGATGCTCCCTCACTTCTATTTTCTCTTATTTCACGAAAAAATTCCATCTTTTTCAATTCAAGAAAAATAAAAGGACGGAGAATAAAAGCAATAGATATCTACCTCTCCTGAATCAGATATCTGCTTACTGAATAAGATAACTAACTCATATATTTCTTTTTACAAGTCCCTTGCCACAAGGTCATCGTAATTTTGTCTCTTTCTTGCGAGGAGAACATCTTTACCTTTAATTACAACTTCTGCTGGATTAGGTCTTCCGTTGTAGTTCATAAGCATAGTAGATGTATAAGCTCCTGCGTAAAGGATGCACAAGAGATCTCCTTCCGAAAGATCCGGTAAAATTATATCTTGCGCTATATAATCTGAATTTTCACATATCGGTCCGACAACGCTGACCTGCTCCTGGTTTTTGGAACTCATTTCAACAGGTATAATCTTGTGATAAGCTTTATAAAGAGGTATTCTTAAAATTTCTGTCATTCCAGCATCAACAACAAAGAATTTCTTACCGCCTGATTTCTTTTTTCTTACTATTTTAGTCAATAAAATTCCAGACGGAGCAGATATAGCTCTACCAAGCTCAAAAATTATCTTGTAATTTTCATCTGCAATGGCCTTAAAACAAGATGTATATTCAGAGAATGAAGGTTCAACTAAATTTTCATAATCAAGCCCCAATCCACCTCCAACATCAACATAGGTTAAATTTATTCCGCGTCTTTTTAGTCTTAAAATAAAATCGAGTGCCAATTCAGAAGCACTCCTGAATATTTCCATATCTTTTATTTGAGAACCAAGATGGAAGTGAATTCCGGCAACCGGTAGTCCGGACTTAAAAGCATCTTCATATAATGAAAAAGCTATGTTTTCCTCAAGCCCAAACTTTGAATCCTTCTTACCAACTCCGAGGTATGGATGAAGCTTTTCAAGTTGGACCTCAAACTTTACCCTGAAAGACAATCCAAAGTTTATTTTTTGTTCAGAAGAAAGCCTCTTTATAAAACTATATTCTGATTCACTTTCTATATTAAGGAGCAGTATATTCTTTTCATTTGCAGATACAATCTCTCTATTCGATTTTCCCACACCAGAAAAAACGATTTTAGAAGGTAAAAATCCGGCTCTCTCAGCAACAAAAAGTTCCCCCAATGATACAACATCTGCTCCAAAACCATGCTTTGCTGCCTCTTTAAGTAAAGCCAAAACAGAATTTGATTTTAAAGAAAAACATAAAAGATGATCATAACCTGCACTCTCTGATATAGCCTTCATCCTGCCTAAAAATTCATCAACAGAATAAACAAACAGAGGGGTGTCAAAATCCTGAGCTAATTTCTTTAAATTTACTTCCTCCCAATGAAGTACTCCATCTTTATATCCGAATTGTGTAATCATGTTTTATACCTCAATTTTTTTATCTCGTAATTTTAAGGTTCTTCGCTTGAATTTGCAATTTTTTACAAGTTTTATAGTATAAGTAATTAATGATTTATCAAAGGAATCACTTACAAATATATTCAAATAGATTTACATCCACGCCTTTAAAGTTTTCTGTTTTTTATTCCTAATTTTGTGAAAATAAAGAAAAAGTTTTTAAATACGATTAATTTATAGATGTGAGGGTTGAGATACAACAAGCTATTGTCCAGACTCCAAATGTAGATAGAGTTCAAATAAATGTATCCAACCCACAGATTGCTGAGGCAATAAAACACGCTCAAAATCTTGCAGAAAAAACGGAAGCCCAACAAAAAGCCGAGGTAGTAGTACAAATAAGTAAATCAGAAAATATAGAACCTGTAAAAGATGAGGATAGAAGAAGAAAAGCCCTTATAACCGAAAAGAAAGAAAAAAAAGAAGACAATAAAAAAGAAAGAGAAGACGAAAAGGAAGAAAAAGAAAAGGAAAAAGGAGAAGAATTGAGGCACACAAAAGAATCAAGGAGAATAGATATAAAAGCTTGAAAATTTCGTATCAATTCTTATGCAACCTCCAAAGTGATTTTATAATCTGAACTATTGTATCCTGCGATAGCTTGAAAAGTTTGATGAAATTATACGATGAGCAATTCTGAAAGTTTTTCTTCAAGTAAACGAAATCAATATCTACCCCACACCTTATTGCTGAAAATATAAGATAAACAATAAAGTTTCTTATGTCTGGCTCGGGATTAAAGATTTTTGATTTGAAAGCAACAAATGTTGTAATCCTACTCAAAATCTGATGTTCAGAAATCCAATATGGCATGCTATTTAACTTTCCTTTATTAAAATATAAAAACATATGTATGATATAATATACGAGATAATAGAAAAGTGATGTATGAATTTTTCTTACAAGACCATAATCCTTATCAGAAATCCCTAAAACTAAATCTGCGTTTCTGATCTTATCTAAAAAAATTGGAATGTAATCTACATCATAAGATAAATCACTATCCATAACTATGAAAATTGAATCCTCTAATTTAGGAGAACCAGAAATATTTTTATATGAACTCAAACTAACGAGCTCCCAAAAGTTTTGGATGATATAACCTATTCCATAGACTACGGCTCTATGTTGCCCCACTCCACCAGATTTGATAAAAAAAGCACATTCTCCTATATGTGATTTATACTCTTCTTTCATGCTGAAATTTTTTTGAGGATTATCATCAACAAAAAGTATCATGAAATCCTCCCCAGAAAGCATGTTCCTTATTTTTTCTGAAATCTCTGTTGGTTTAGAACACTTACCAAATATCGGTACGACGAAAAATATCATCGTCAATCATATATTAATAAGAAAAGAAAATTGTGGCAATTACATACAAGCTTTAAATCTTAACTCCCAGACCAAAGAAAAAATAGCATTTACGAATATCCTACTTTTATTTATATTTTACAACTAACCGATAAATAAGATGGAGAAAAAGAATTCCAAGATAGAAACAAACTGATAGAGTTACAACAAAAAATGAAATTTCAAAAGATAATAGAAAGACCAAAATAAAAAATAAAGATATAATATATTTTTATATATATAAGGAGGCTTTAAAAGATGAGAGAAAAAAAAGAGGGAAAGGAAAAGGAATTGAAGGGGACTGACAAGGAGAAAAATATACAAGAAGGAGAACAAGAGGGTAGAAAATCAAAGTCTTCAAAAATAAAAATGATAGTTGCAACAGTAGTAGTAGATAATATTACACAAACGCCAGCTGTGGTTCTCAAAGAAGAAAATGGAGAAAGATTTTTGCCGATATGGATAGGCATAAACGAGGCGAACGCAATAATGATGGAGCTTGAAAACATAAAGTTTGAAAGACCTCTCACTCACGACCTCATAAAAAATATATTCTCAACCTTGGGAATAAAACTCAAAAAAATAGAAGTATCTGATCTCAAACACTCAACCTATTACGCAACACTATATATAGAACACAACGGAAAAGAATATGAAATAGATTCAAGACCTTCTGACGCAATAGCTATAGCTTTGAGGCTCGGAGCAGATATATATGTTGATGAAATCGTTTTTGATAAAACAAGAAGTTCCGAATTCCTCAAAGGAATTCCTTCACAAGTGGCAAAAGAAAAAGAAGATGTACTACTTGATATAGTATCAGAAGAGGACTTCGGAAAACTCAAAATGTGATTTGAATAGCAATTTAAGAGAAAATAGTGAATGCAAGATTTAAGAAAATACTTGACAAAATAGCAATAATAATTTCAAAAATAGAAAAGAAGAAAGGGAAAATACAAGGATACAGAAGGTACGATGTTGCAAAAAGAAACCTTAAAGTAGTCCTTAAAAGAGAAATCTCAGAGGAAGAAATAGACTCTATATTCTTTTATCACGCACTATATCATATTCAACTCCTCTTTCTCCCGAAGCTGATAGACCAGAAAAGTATGATGTTTGAAAATCAAGAAGAAAAAGAAATATTTGCCAAAAGCTTAAAAAATACGGGAGCAGTTGTTGTATCCGGACACATAGGAATTCCAGAAACGGTTTCTCTATATTTTTCTAAAAAAGGTGTGAAAGTAAATGTTTTAGTTGAAAATCTCCAAAAAAAATCAGAAAAAATATTTTTCAATCTGACAAGAAAAAACTTCGGATTAAATCTATTCGTATCTTTAAAAGATCTGGTTTCAGATATAAAGCAAGGAAAAAACGAAAAGGCTTTTGCATTTTTAGTAGACCGACCTATCCCCGGTTCAAAAGAAACCAAAATCTTTGGAGAAAAAACAAAAATAACAGATTTACCTTTCAGAATTTCAGAAAGATTTGAAATACCAGTATTCTGGATACTCGCAATAAGATCGGGGAACTATGAAGATAAAATTCCTCCAAAGCCATCTGAACTTAACTGGAAAATAAAAATTTCTGTAAAGCAGATAAAAACATTTGATGAAATGATTTCTTCACTTGAAAAATCAATAAAAGAAAACTATATTGAATGGAACCCATTTTTTATTTATGATTTCACATTCTGAATTATGGAAAGTTTTGAAAGCAAAGAAAATAAGGGAAAGTTAAACGAAATAAGAGAGAAAATTCTTGATAACATAAAAAATGTAAGAGAAAGAATAAAAAGAGCGTGCGAGCGTTCAGGAAGAGGAGAGAATGAAATAAAAATAGTTGCAGTTTCTAAAACATTTCCCTCAGATTTTATAAAGTTCGCTTATGAGGGGGGAATACGAGATTTTGGAGAAAACTATGTTCAAGAGGCTCTGAAAAAAATAAATGAGCTGAAAGAATTGAAAATTACCTGGCATTTTATCGGACACCTTCAAAAAAACAAAGCAAAATTTATCCCAGGAAACTTTGATTATCTCCATTCACTTGACTCAATAGAACTTCTCAAAGAACTTGAAAAAAGATGTTCTGCAGCACAAAAAGAAATAAAAGCCCTTGTTCAGATAAACATAGGAAAAGAGCAAACAAAAAGTGGAATAATGCCAGAAAATGTATTTGAATTCTTTGAGAAAGCGTTAGAATTTGAACCAAAACATGTGAAGATATGCGGACTTATGATCATCCCCCCTCCACCAAAAGATAAGGAAGATTCAAGAAAATATTTCAGAGAACTTATGAAAATAAAAGAGGAGTGCGCAAGAAAAGGAATACCAGAAAATATGTTAGCAGAAATTTCAGCAGGAATGTCAGATGATTTTGAAATAGCAATAGAAGAAGGAGCAACAATAGTAAGACTGGGACGAGCGATATTTTTTGAAAGAGAAATGAAAAAATGAATTTGGAAAAGAAGAATTTATCATTAAATTTATGATTATTTTGGTTCAACACGGTAAAGCTTTTACAGAACAAGAGGACCCAGAAAGAAAATTAACCCCTGAAGGGATTTCTGAGACCGAAAAAGTTGCAAAATTTTTGGCGTCAGCAGGAGTAAAAGTAAATGAGATAGTGCATAGCGGTAAAACTCGTGCAAAACAAACAGCAGAAATTTTTTCACAATATCTTAAAGCTCCTTTACGAGCGGAGGATGGACTTAACCCAAACGATGACCCTACAATATGGCTCAAAAGACTTGAAGAAATTGACAATATAATGCTAGTCGGACATCTTCCCCATCTTTCAAAAATTACATCTTTGCTAATTTTTGGGAACCAAGAAAGAGAGACTGTAAAATTCCGCTATTCAGGTCCCTTGTGTCTTGTACGCCAAGAAAAAAACTGGTCTATAATTTGGTATATAACCCCTGAAATAATTCCATAACTTGAAAAACAAATTTCCAAAAATTTTGTAAAAAAGACTAATTTTTTCGGTATAAAGGAGGTAGAAAAACGATGAAGGCATTCTGGAAATCATTTTTATCTATCTTGATAATATCGGCATTCATTATAGTTTTTGGATGCGGAGAAGATAAATCAGAAAAACCAGCAATAACAAAGTTTAAAAGCTCAGAAGAAGCTGCAAAGTATCTATCTGGGAACATGGGAGGTAGAGTAGCTATGGTAGGGGGTAGTTCTCTTGCAAAAGAAGTCGCCGTAGAACAAGAGTTTCCGAAGGATGAAACCTCTTCTCAAATGTCTCCAAAGATATTAAAAAAGTTTATGGAAAAAACCTTACAACCTCTTATAAAGGGATCCCCCAGAATAGTTCAAAAGCAGTTTGATATAGAAGCCGTTTTTTTAGGTGCATGTCCGGAGGGACCAAGATGTGTTGAAGGTAAGGTAGAGAGATTTAATTGCCAGAGCGGAAATCAATCTGAATCAAATGGCGGAAAGGAAACGCTGAAATTTTGGCTCACATTAGATGTGGCAGTATCTAATTGCAAAGAAGAATTCGAAGAGGGAGATTACATAATAACAAACGGATATTTCAAAGCAAAAATAGAGTTTTCTGCTGTAAGGCAAATCGGAAGTAAGCAAGAAGAAACTCCAACTCAACCCGAGATCAGAAAATACAAATTCAAAACAGAAGTAGACGGAGACCTAACGACATCAGAATCTCACGGTACAATGCATTCAAAAATAAGAATAAAACCATCTCAGTTCAAAATTGAAGGCGATGCGGAAACATTCACAGATTTAGAAAAATCAACCGAAGACACAATATCAACTTGGGTAGTTTCAGGAAAATTATTAGCAGAGGACCTAATCGCAAACAAGAAAGAAGAATATTCTTTTCAAGATTTGAAAGTAAAGCAGGAAGAAAAATGGATTTTTGCTGATGAATTCTCGTCGTCAGAAGGAGATATAAAAATAATTTCAGGTTCTCAACCTCCGGAGCAAATATCTCCACCCGAGATGAAAATGGAAATATTCGGTGCGTACTCTGTTGAAACATCTCCCGATTCATGTATTGAAGGAATTTTTCAGTATGAAACGGTAGAACCTCTGAAACCATCTTATGACGAATCTGCTTGTCCAGTAGCTTCTGGTAAAATCAAAGTGAATAACTCTATTTTGGAATTTTCACAAGATAAGGTAATGGTTAGTGTAGATGGTGAGCAGAAAATTTACTTTTGTGAAGAGTTTTTTAATCTCTGTCAATATGAACCAATTATAACTGAATGCGGTGCAGCTAGCATCGGCGGCGGAGTTATAAATCTAATCTTACTTTTAATAATCTCCACTTTTACTTTCTTCATAATAAGAGGAAAATTTATAAGATTTTTAGATAAAAAAAATAGCTAACAGTCTATTGTTAAAAATTTTTGAGAATTAACAAAATTATTTCTATAATTATCAATAGAATTTAAGATGATAATTATTTATTCCTTCCCTCGTGCCTGGTGAGGGCAAGCAAAAATATTAAAGGAGGGAAGGAAGGAGAAGGGATAAAAAATAGAAAAAAAAGAAAAAGGAAAGAGAAAAAGAAGAGGGAAGAAAAGAAAAAGAAAAAAGAAAAAAGGAAAAAGGGAAAGAAGGAAAAAAGAAAGGTAGCCCGGTAAAACGGGTAGAAGCTGTGGCAGTGGCTGGGGGAAGTAAGGTTTGCATGAGCAAAAAGCTCATAGCAAATAAACCTTCCCCGAACCCATTGTTTTTTAACAATGGGCTGCTAATTTATCCCTATTATTTTCTATATGCGTAAAGTTAAACAATTACTTTTTCTTTTGTTAATAACATCAGTGTTTTTCATAGCTTTGGGATGCGGAGGAGATAGGTCAGACAAATCTACCACAAAATTACCTGAAACAAGATTTAAAGACCCAGCTGATGCTGCATCTCGTTTATCCTACAACATAAAAGGAAACATCGGAAGCAGTCCATTAGAAATGTTCATAAAAACAGACGAAGAAGTTTCTGGAAGCAGTCAGATTGAAGAAGGTAAAGCTCCAAAAGTAGCAGCAGATTCAATCAAAGAAATTCTCACATACATAAGAAAATCCCCAAGAATCAGTCAAAAACACGGATTTAGTATAGATGATTTTTTCTCATGTGAAAAAGTAGAACCACCTGAATGTACCGAAGGTAAAGTAGAAAAGTTTGATTGCAAGAGTGGAGGCGATGAGAAATTAGAAATGAAGTGGATAAGATTAGAAGTGGCCCTATCTGAATGTAAAGAAGAATACGAAACCGAATCCAAAGGACAAAATGTGAAAATAGGACAAAATGTGAAAATAACAGAAATAAGAAACGGCTATATGAAAGTATATATAGAAATCATAGAAGATAGGAGATTTAAAATTGAAGCTGACGGAGATATAACAGTATCAAAATTACACAACGGCGAATTAAAATTAAAAGCAAGAACAAAACCATCACAGTTCAAAATTGAATCATATATAGAATCTATAAAGAGAGAACTCTCAGGAGACCAAAAAAAATTTATTCAAACTATAACATCAGTTGGTGCAATTTCAGGGAAATTGTTAGTTGAAGACCTTATCAAAAACAGGAGAGAGGAACATTCATTCTATGACCTGAAAACAAGAGCCGAAGCTAAATATATAATCTCAGAATATTCAACTTCATACCAAGACGAAGGAAATAGGTCCGAACCTTCGTATCCAGAATATTCAGCGCCCGAGGTAAAAATGGAAATATCTGGTGCGTATTCTATTGAAACATCTCCTGATTCATGTATTGAAGGAACTTTCAAATACGAGACAATAGAACCTATAATACCATCTTATGAATCGGATTGCCCTATTGCCGGTAAAATAAAAGTAAATAACTCTATTTTAGAGTTTTCCTCTGACAAAGTTATAATTTTTGTGGATAACCAGCAAAAAATTTATTCTTGTAAGGAATTTTCCAACTTGTGTCAGTATGAACCAATTGGTATCAGATGTGGAGCAACAAATACGGGCGGTTTGAACTTAATTTTGGTTCTAATTACCTCTTTCATTTTGTTCATCGTAAGAAAAAAATTTATCTGAAAGAAATTCTCATTTGAACTGAATTTTTTGGAAAAAAGTATAAACTGAAAATTTACACTTTATATTTTGAGGTATGAAAGCTGGATTATTTTACCTGTTTGAAACGCTTGGGGAAAAAAGTCCAGCCCAAGCTTATAAAGAGGCAGTTGAAGAAGCTGTATTTGGAGAAAAACTCGGATTTTACGCAGTATGTCCCGCCGAACATCACTTTGCAGAACACTATGGAATTATGCCTGATACACTTGATTTCCTCTCATGGGTCGCAGCGAGAACAAAAAAGATAAAGCTCTGGCCTATGGTAATAGTTGTACCTTTGAATGAACCAATAAGACTTGCAGAAAGAGTTGCTATGTTAGACCAATTCTCAGAAGGAAGAGTTATTTTTTCCGTCGGGTCAGGATACAGAGCTTATGAGTTCACTCCCTTCGGTCTTGACATAAAAGATAACTGGAAAATAATGAGGGAAACAATAGAGTTCTGCACAAAGGCATGGGCAAATGGTAGAGTCTCATACGAGGGCGAATTCATAAAAGCAAAAGATGTTGAAATTCAGCCTAAACCACTTCAAAAACCTTTTCCACCCGTCTACATAACTACAACAAGAGATGATCAGATAAGATGGGCAGCAGAAAGAGGATATTATGTTATACCAGCAGCCGGTTTCTCAATTTATGAAACCCACCATGTTTTTAGCCTATACAAAAAATATGCAGAGGAAAATGGGAGAGAAGATATGCCAGAAAAAGTGGCTTTCAAGTGGATATATGTTGATAAAAGCCTCAAAAAAGCAAGAGAACTCGCAGAAAAATATTTTATGAAAACACTGTTTGCTTTCTTCCAAGGCGGGGAACACCTTTACAACCTGCTTGCCAGAAAGCTCAAAGAAACATGGCCGAAAGATAAACCGTGGCCCGGGAGGGAAAATGAAATAAACTTTGAAATCCTCACCGGAAATATAGAATATACATCTTGCGCCTGGGGAGATCCTCAAAAAATAATAGAAATAATGCAACTTCTAAAACAGCAAGGTACGACGATGTTCATAGGTGGATTTAACATGGGAGCTATGCCAACCGAACTTGTCAGAAAATCTATGAAACTTTTCGCAGAAAAAGTATTACCATATGTCTGAGGAGGTAAAGCCATGAAAGGAAAAGTAAGTGTTTTTTCTCAAATAGGAAAACCCCTTGAAATAAGAGAGATTGAAGTTCCAGATCCACAAGAAGGTGAGGTTCTTGTGCGAGTTTTGAGAACCAACATCTGCGGGTCAGACATGCATATGATAACAGGAGAAGCTTTCAAGTCTTTCGGTGGTCTTTTTTATCCGATAGTTCTTGGACACGAATTTGTAGCAAAAGTAGAAAAAATAGGCAAAGGAGTAAAATCAGATTATTTAGGAAAACCAATCTCAGAGGGAGACATAGTTTCTGTATGCTATTTCAAGGGATGCGGCAGATGTAAAGTTTGTACTCTTGGGAAAGAGTACGCATGTTTTCAAAGCCTTGCTTCTGTTCTGCGCGAAGCCGAAAAACCACCATATTTTGTCGGAGCATTCGCTGAATTTTACATGGTAAGACAAGGACAAAAATTTTTCAAGTTAGACCAAGATGTACCTTTGAACATCTCAGCAGCTATAAACTGCGCACTATCACAGGTCATTTTCGGATTAAATGAAATAGGGATAGAATATGGTGATAATGTGGTTGTTCAAGGAGCAGGAGGGCTTGGAATTTTAGCTGCTGCTGTGGCAAAAGATATGGGAGCCCAAAAGGTAATCGTTGTAGATGCAGTTGATGAAAGACTTGAACTTGCAAAATCTTTTGGAGCTGATTTCACAATAAAATTAGATGGAGATTTCAGAGAAAGAATAGCAAAAGTAAAAGAAATAACAGAAGGTGGAGCTGATGTTGTCGTAGAAGTTGCAGGAACACCCCTTGCTGTTATGGAAGGGATAAAGTATATGAGAAGGGGCGGGAAATATCTTATTATGGGAGCCATAAACCCCAAGCAAAAGTTTGAAGCAGACCCTTCTGTTTGGATTGGCGAAAATCTTACTCTAAAAGGTGTCTCTCTTTACCAACCATACACTATCCTGCTCTCACAGAACTTTATAAAAAGAAATAAAGATAAACTTCCTTTTGATAAGATGTTTTATGAAGTTCCTTTTGAGAAAATAAACGATGCAATTGAGCTTGCAAAAAGCAAAAAATATCCAAGAATACAAATAAAAGTTTCTGAGTAAAAGGGAAAAAGTGAGTGAAGAAAATTTGTGATAAAAATTAAAGAAGAGAAAGGAGGTGAAATTCATGATAAGTTTTGCACTCGATGAAGAGGAAAAAATGATAAAAGATACTGCTGAAAGCTTTGGAAAAGTTTTAAGGGAAGGTATGAGAAAGTGGGAAAAAGAAGGTGTCCCTTATGAGATAATATCAAAATATGAGGAAACCGGTTTCGGAATGATTGATGTCCCGGAAGATATTGGAGGAAGTGGTTTAGGGTTTTTCAAAAAAGTTCTTACCTTGGAGAATTTAGCTTACGGATGCGCTGGTGCAACTTTATATTTAGAACTCCCCTCACTTATAAAACATATCTTTGTTCAGGCAGATCCTCAAATAAAGCAAAAATACAAAGACGAAAAGAATTTGAGTTTTTTTATTGATTTTGATGGTGTATTTGAGATAAAAGAAGATGGTTCAGTTTCAGGAAGAGCAAACTCAGTTTTAGGCAAAAATTTAAGAACCTTCCTTCTTCTGAAAGATGGGAAAGTTTTTGTTTTTGATGATTTCCAAAGCATTCCAAAAAAACCCCTTGCTCTTGACGCAGTTGGAGTAAACGAAGTTGAAGTTAATTCAAAACCCCAGGAAGTATTTGAACTCAAAGATCAGGGCAAATATTTTATATCTGTTGTGAGACTATATCTTTCTGCAATTCAGTCAGGAGTAATAAGGGCATCGTTTGACCATTCTTCAAAATATGCTATGGAGAGAGTTGCTTTCGGGAAAAAGATAGCTCATCATCAGGGGATGGCTTTTATACTTTCTGACTTCTCAATTGCAGTCTCAGCTTGCCAACTTTACACTTACAAAGCTGCATGGTCACTTGATACAAAACAAGAGGACTTTTTCAGAGTGTGTGCGGATTGCTTCGCTTTTGTATCAGAAACAGCCGAAAAATTCACTGTATGGGGAGTACAAATTTTAGGAGGACACGGTTTCGTCAAAGACCACCCAGTAGAAAAGTGGATGAGAGAAGCAAAGGCAATTTCTTTACTTTTTGGAGGGAAACACTACGCTGAAATGGATGCAGAACAAATCATTTGAGAAATTGAAAATTTAAAACCCAGAATTTCATTTGACACAGTTGATCGAGCTTTCCTTTCATCAATCTAAATAATATCTTGAAATTCACAAATCTAAAAACCTCAACACAATTTATAAAAACTATGGGAGCGGAAAGATATGTTCTTGCTAATTTTAAGATGAACAAAAATCTGTTTGAGATCAAAAAATGGGCAGATGAATTCTTATCTTTGCTCTATAAAGGGAAAAAATTAAGCCTCAAAGTAGGTTGTGCACCAACATTCATTTATATAAAGGCTCTGAAAGAAATTGTAATAGGAACAGGGTTTCTTGTTGGAGCTCAGAATATGCATTTTGAAGAAAAAGGTGCTTTCACAGGTGAAGTTTCTCCGACACAGCTCAAAGATATAGGAGTTGATTTTGTGATAATAGGGCACTCAGAAAGAAGAAACATATTCGGAGAGAGCGATGAACTCATTTCAAAAAAATTAGTTTCTGCCCTGAAGCACAACATATTACCTGTTTTGTGTGTAGGTGAAACAAAAGAAGAGAGGGAAAAAGGAGAGACAGAAAAAGTTCTGATAAAGCAAATTTCAATACTTTCAAAAATTCCTGATGAGCTAAAAAATCAAAAAATAGTTATCGCATATGAGCCTGTTTGGGCTATTGGAACAGGTATTCCAGCAACAAAAGATAAAATAGAAAAAGCAGTAGAACTTATAAGAAAAGAAGCATCAAAGTTTATAAAAGATTTTTCTGTTTTGTATGGCGGGAGTATTGATGAAAAAGTTGCAGAAGAAATAAAAGATATATGTGATGGTGGGCTTGTAGGTACAGCATCACTTGACCCTCAAAAATTCTACAAAATTTCCCAAAACTTTGATATATAAATTCAAGCTTTAATGCTTAACTCTTTCTTTTCCTTATGAAAACAAATTCCGATATTTTTGGTGCGACCGCAAAAAGCAGTATTCCCAAAACTATGTTCGGAATCAAAATCAAAAATGAAATATCTTTGATTTTCTCATACAAAGCCAAGATAACAAAAGAGAATTCCCCTCGTATGCAAAAAGACAAAGCCCCCCTCAAAGCAGAAATCTTTCTCAAGCCATAAATTATCCCCGAAATATAAGTTGATAAGATTTTGAAAACAAAGGTCAAACTAAGCAAAAAAATCAGCTGAAATAAATTTACATTTTCAAAAACAAAATCAATTTTGTATCCAAAAAGAAAAAAGAAAACACCAAGAGATAATTCTCTTATAGGAGAAATGCTTATTTCAATTCTGTTTTTTATTTTCGTTTCAGGGATTACGACCCCTAAAAGAAAAGCAGAAAGTGCATGAGCTGGAACACCAAATATGTTTGGAACTTCCGAGAATAAAATTATAGCCCCAAATACAAGGAAAATAAAAATATCCTCATCAGATATTCTGTCTAAAAAATCTGAAAACCTTTTTGTTATGCGATAAAGAACGAAAAAAAATAAAAATATTCCCAAAAGTTTCGCAGTAAGCGAAAAGTAATCTTGAAAATCAGGAAAAGAATCTTCTGTTCTTATTCCAGCAAAAAAATACAAAAATGGCAAAAGTAAAATCACAACAAGGTCCTCAAATATAAGCAAATTTATAAGAAATTCAGCTTCAGGATTAGCTAATCTCCTATAATCAAAAAGCAACTTTGAAGTTATCGCTGTACTTGAAGGATAAATTACAGAAGCAAGAAAAAAAGATTCAATAAAACTTAAACTAAACCCAAAATGGATTACGAGAAAAGGAAAAATGAAATTGAAAACAAAATCAATTATCCCCGGAACAAATATCTTTACTGCTCCCTTTAACTTTTCAAAGGAATAATCAAGTCCGATAAAGAAAAAAAGTAAAGGAATAGCTATGTGTTCAAGAATTTTGAACATAACAGGACTATCTTTTTGTGGAGTCAATATCAAAGATAACAAAATTCCTCCAAGCATAAAAGAGAGGACATAAGGAACTCCGAAATTTTTTAAAGTATATCCGATAGCAAATAAGAGAACGAAACTCAATCCCGCAAAGAAAAACTCGTAAGAAACTTGATGAATCATTTCAAGGAGTACTCCTTACAATACTCAAGGAAATTTTTTATACTTTCAATTTTACCAACCAAAAGTAAGCTATCGTTTTCAAGTATAATTTCTTCGGGTCCGGGAGAAGCTATAAGATTTTCACCTCTTAAAATAGCTACAACCGTAACTCCTGTTTTTTTTCTTATTTGATTTTCTCCTATTGTTTTTCCTGCAATTGGTGAGCCAGGCTTTACTCTTATCCACTCAAGAGCAACACCTTTTGCTATAAAATCTATTTTTTCTGTGGGAACTGGCTGGAAATCAACTCCACCTATTACAAAAGCCATCTGTTTTGCTTCTTCATCTGTGAGAACAACGGTAAAAGCTGGCTCATCCTTTACTTTATCCATTATGTGAATTTCTCGCTTACCTGTTGCATGAACTACAACTACAATTTCATCTCCGCTGCTCAAAGAAAATATATATTTCTTCCCTATACCTGCCAGCTCAGCCTCTTTGAATTTTCCCATAAAATTTATTTTTCTTACCAGGGCGGTATTTTCCCGAAAACCTGATTTTATTTATCTCTAAACCCGAATTTTGGTTAATTTCTTGTAGATGCCCAGTTAAAAATTTACTGAGAGAAATTTATTCCGAATCCCTTTGCAAAATAGTGCCCTCCATCTACTATCAATGTAACACCATTTATACATCTTGCAGCTGGGGAAGCGAGAAAAAGGATAGCCCACGCTATGTCTTCTGGTTCAGCAACTCTACCTTGCGGAGTATCTCTCTTTATCCTCTCGAGCAAATCTTCGCTAACTCCTACATTTTTCACAAAGCCTTCTGTCCAAACGACCCCAGGTGCAACAAGATTTACTCTTATTTTGTACCTCCCCCACTCTGCTGCTAATGTCTTTGTAAAAGCTTCAAGACCAGCTTTTGAGGTAGCGGAAGGCAGAGCAAAAGGAGAACCAAAAATACCTGTAGTAGCTCCTATATTTATTATAACTCCTCCGTCTGGATTATCTTTCATAATATGGCAAGCATATTTAGAACAGAGAAAGCTTCCAGTAAGTATAGTTTCTACTATCGCATTCCATCCCTTTATAGATAGCTCTTCTGAAAGAGAAAGAAAGTTTGCCCCAGAATTATTCACGAGTATATCAAGCTTTCCTTTATCCTTCTTTATATTATCAAAAAGTTGTTTTACAGAATCCTCCTGCCTAACATTAACTTGATAGTAAGTAATTTTTTTCCCAGTTAACTTATTTATTTCATCAGCTGCTTTTTGGAGGTTCTCTAATTTTCTTGAAGCTATAATCACATCTGCGCCGCACTTTGCAAATTCAGTTGCGGTAGCTTTGCCTATACCAGTTCCGCCTCCTGTTATAAGCACAACTTTACCTGAAAATACATCTTCCCTGAAAACCATAGCTCAAATAAATTTAGAAAGAAATTCCCACTGTTTATATTTTATATCAAATTTTTTCCGAAGTATTTAAATTATATCAGATGTTAGAGCGGATAATAAGTATAGACACAAATCTTATAGTGGTATCTGGTATAGTTTCAACTATATTGGTTGCAATAATAAGCTGGGCAGTATTTAAGTATTCTCCGGTTGTACTAAAAACAACCATAGGCTTTGCACTATTCACAGCCGTTATTTTTATTTCAGCCTTATGGATAGGAACACTATCGCTCAAAGATTTCATTAAAAAATGGCAGATGTATGAAATAAGCAGGTTAAAGGAAGGGGCTTTCGTCATAATTGAAAAGAGAAAAAGTAATCAAAGAAGCATAATAGAAAGATTTACAGAAAAACCAGATGATATTCTTGAAGATAAATTCGCAAAAACTGTCTTTGATTTTCTGGGAGTTGCAGATAAATCCGGTCAAATAGAGAAATCCAACAGAAAAATAATAGAAAAAATCCCCGTGCCACAAAAAGATGAATCTGAAAGCAAATTCATAGAAACATCTGAAGGAATATATCTTATGACTTATAAATTCTCTCAGGGGAAAGAAAAATTAGTTGTTGCTGGTGAGAATGTGGAATTAAGAATTCTACCAGCACTCCTTGACATGCTTTCTGCAAAAGATGTATCAATAAGGAAAAAGAGCGAGATTTCTGAAAAATCTAATGAAGAAGAAAAAAGAATTCAAAATGCAAAAGGTTATGCAGAAATTGATGTTGGAGATTTCAAAATACTACTTTTCCCACAAGATGAAAACATAATCTCACTTGTGAAAACACTCGTAAAGGGGACATCATCTGGATTGTTTTTAACTACGATATTTGCACTATTTTTCTTTGCTATAATAACAATAGTGTATATAAGAAGACCTCTACTATCTCTCATTCAAGGTTCAAGCGAGGTAGAAAAGGGAAATTTTGAATATGAAATAAAATATGAAGCCAAAGGAGATATAGGAAAACTAATAAGAACATTCAACAATATGATACGAGGACTCCGTAGAAGGGATGCTCAAATAAAATATAGAAACGAACTTTTAGGAGCAATAAGGGAGGTAGGAAGAGCCATCCTAACAGAATACGATAAAGAAAAGATATTTCAAATATGTGTAGATATCGCAGGGATTAAAACCAACTCGAAATGTGCAGTATTTTATGATGAAAAAGTTAAATTTTCAGAGGCTCCTACGGTTTCTAAAAAAGATATAGAAGCTTTACAAGATGGAGAAGTAATAAACAAAAACGGCAAATACATATTAAGCTACGATATATCAGTTCAAAAAGAAACAGAAAAAATAGTTTATGGAAAATTTGTAGCAGAAAGAGATAAAGAATTCATAACAGAAGAAAAAGAATTTTTCAATTCACTTTTAAGCTATGTATCATCTGCATGTCAAAGAAGCGATTATGTTCTCAAATTACAGCTTATGCAATCTATTGATTCATCAACGGGTCTTTTCAATTCACAATTTTTCAAGTCAAGCGTCAAAAGGGAAGTATCTATTATGAAAAGGTTTTCAAGAAATTTTGCTGTTATTTTTATTGAAATTGAAAATTCAAGGGAAATAATAGAAAGGTTTGGGTACATAGTATGGGAAGATATAGTAAAAGCAATAGCAATAATAATGAGAAAATCAGTAAGGGTTTATGATGTTCCAGCAAGGATTGGAAACGATAAATTTGCACTTCTGCTACCAAATACAGAATCTCAAAATGTAAAAGTGGTTGAGGAAAGAATAAAATCTCAAATACAATCTGCTCCTGAAATACCTTCCCTACCAGAAATAGAACTTAAACTTTCATTATCATCATACGCTACTGATTCCCATACCCCGGAGCAAATATTACAGATGATAGATGAGAAATCTTGAAATAACTAACCAAAAGAGCAAAAAGTTCATAATGATAAAGAAAGAGACATAATTATTAATATATAAAAAAAAATATGTGGAGAAAAGACAAAAGCCCATACGAACAAATTGAGGAGATACAAAAGAAATTTTTGAAGGAAGTCTTTGAAACTCAAAAAAAGAAAAAAACCCCAATAAAAACAATAACAAAAATATTTATTGTATCAGCAGCAGTAATAGTAATAAGTTTATCAATATATAAAGTGGGGTGGATACATATCAACAGTTTAAAAGATTTTATAGTTTCACAAACAAAGAAGATAAAAAAAGAAGCGGAAAAGAGGAAAACAGAAGAAAAAAAAGTAGCCACAGAACCAACCGTAACTTCCCGAGAATCTAAACCACAAAATATATGCATAATAAAAGTACCTTTTGATCAAGATGTATCTACAATATCTTCAAAAAAAGGAATAAAGGAGGCGAAAATAGAGTTTTTAACGAAGAAAGAAAGAAAAATAATGTTTTATATAGGAGATTTTGTCTCATCGCACGACGCGGTATTCGTATCAGCAAGACTAAACGATAAAGGGATACAGCATATAGTAAAGAATGTCAGCAACAAATGGAGAGTTTATTTATTTTTAGATTCCCCTTCATTAGAATTTTATAAGAAGAAGGAAAATATAACAAGAAAAGACTTGGATGATATTGAAAAATTTGCTTCATCAAAAGTTGGAGAAGTTGTAAAGGCAGAAATAGTAGATGAGGAAATATCAGAAAATATAATCACTTTCATTTTCTTATCGCAGAAAGATTGTGAAGAATTTTTTTCCTCTCTTATGAAACTCGGTAAAAAAGCAGAAAAAGAAATAAAAATAAATATTTAAATACGACCTTAATTCACCTTGTTATTTTTTCAGTAAAATCTTCTTTACCTTTACAATACAAGCTTCTTTCTCGCAAAATCTATCTTTAAAAATCTTCCACAACGGAAGCATCTTATACCCTCTTTATCCTTTGTAAAGAAAAGCTTTTTACCACAGTTTGGACAAATCCCAGCAGAATACTTCAAATAAATTAGTGAAACAAAAATAAGAGAAAATGAAAAAGACAAAGCAACGGAAAACCTTATCATATCTTGTGAAATCTTTACACCACCAGTAAAAGGAGAAACTAACGCCCAACAGAAAAAAAACAAGTACAAACTCAAAATAAAAGATAAAGAAAGAATTTTCAAGGGCTTCTTCCAATCCTGCAATACAAAATCCGTTTCCTTCAATTCTTTCTCTGCCATACTTCCAGAAATAATCTCTAAAAAAATTTTTTCAAAAAAATCAAAACTTCAATAAAATAAAAAATTCAAGAAAAAATTCCAAAAGAATGAAAAGTATGTAGATGAATTCTTCGATTTATTGCGAAATTGCAAAGCTGATTTTTTTTAATCTAAACCACCTATTTCACCTAAATGGATTACTTTAACTTACACTCCCTACCCTGTTTTTTTAGCTCCAAACAGCGAAGCTCTATCATTATGAAATGTCTAAGCTGATGTATATCTGTATCCTCCTTTGAAAATTCTTTAAGCTTTTTACTTTTCGGAGATATAGGTTCAGGAACCTCGTAAGATTCTGAGTATATTATATCTTTTGCAAATTTTCCACGCTTCATTCTTTTTTCAAGGTCTTCAAATAAAGAAAAAAGCTCATCATCTACAAAGGCATCTTCAATTTTATCTTTTGATATAAGAAATATTTTCCTTGAAACAAACTCCCTTTCCACAAATGCATTTTCTCTCTTACCCTCCGAATTACCTAAACTCTGACCTTTTCCCGGAGCATTTTCATAATTTTCTTCTTTATTTTCTTCCTTATTCTTTTTCTCCTCTAATCTCCAAATATTTCCTTCACATTTTATACAATAAAGAAGATACCCTTTGTCTAACGAAATAATAATTAGTTTTCCCCCTGACAATTCAACATAGTAAGGAATCTCATCATAAAATTCAATGAATTGTTTTTCCTGTTTTGTATCTTCAAGTTCAGAAAAATCAACTAAAAGCTTTCCATAAAAAAAAGTTAGAGAAACAGAGAAAAAAGCTGAACTCTCTTCATCTAATATTAGTCTTCTATATGAACTGGGTTTGAACTTACTTTGCTTTTGAAGAAAAACCCTTGATTTTCTTCCTGTTTTTACATAAAAATCAGAGATCTGAGAAGGTATAGCTTCGGAAGATGATAATCTGAAAGTTTTATTTTCAATAGTAACATAGATATCCTGCCCTTGTAACTTTGATATCTCCCATCCAACCTCCAAATTCAATATAAATAGTGCAAAATTTAAAGATAAAATCATGACTTTTTAGCTCCTCTGTTATATAACTACATTAATAATTTACATTATTAGCTATTGTATTTATTTTACGCTTTATATTATTTTTTTTACCTCACCTGATTATTTTACCAGTATATTTTTTATTTTCTGACTTCTTTTTGTACCTGCTGATTGCTCTGCTGAATAACCTGGGCTAACTCCACGATTTTCTCCTCAAGGGTTTTTATTTCAACTTCTGAATATCCAAATTTATTATAATAACTTATAATGTCTTTCAGAGTTTCAAGCTTGCGGGACGGTAAAAATCTCTGAAACCGAGCCTTTACATTTTGCGGTGATAAATGAAAAGACAGAGCTAACTCCTTTTCGTTGAGATTACTTATAATTTTGAAAAATAATTCGTCTGGAACCTCTTGCAATAACTCAGACATAGATTTTGATGAATAAGATTCTGAACTATCAGAAGATGGTACTGATTCCTGTTTGATGGTATGAGCGATATGATGAGAATCTCCTCCTTCGCTATATGAAGAAGTAGATTTCGCAAGTCGCTCCGCAAGGTTTTTTATAATGGCTTTTGCAGTTTTAGGAAATTTCGTTATTATTTCATCTATACCACCTTTATATACTACCAATTCTGATTCTTCCAACGCTATACAAGTTGCGGTTCTGGGAGTATCCAATATTGCACTTATCTCCCCTATCGGAGAATTAGGTTGAGATATATAAGCAACTAATTTATCTCCTTTATAGACTCCGATCTTACCCGATATAAGGAAGAAAATGGATTTATCTTTTTCACCTTCCCTTATAATAGTCTCACCTTTATCATAAATTAATGTACCCTTATTTGTTTTCTTCATACCCTTAAAATTAATCAGTTTTTATTTTTTTTGTTTTCCAAGAAGGATTTTTGGTTATTTTTTCATCAGAACCACCTGTTATTCATTATAGCATAATAGCTCAATTCAAATAGAGCTAAAAGCCTCCTTTCAAGATTTTGCAAATCACTCCCAGAAATATTAGTTTCAACCACACCAAAAGTTGAGTGAGAAATAAATCCATAGTTTGTAATAGCTCCGATAATGTCACCATCTGAAACAAAAACAAAATCATCTTTTGTTTTTTTGAAAATAGATTTACCAATAGAGGAAAATTCAGCATCCAAGCACAACAAATCCGCTATCGTAGGAATAATATCATATTGAGACCCAACAACATCTTCGATTCTTTCAGGAGAAAAAATAGAAGGAGCAAAAATTACAAAAGGTATATGAAATCTTTCACGGAAGTCGCCAGATGTGAAAGCAGGATGGTCAGCCGTAAAAATAAAAATTGTTCTTTCAAACCACCGAGTTTTTTCTGCCATCTTCATAAACTCTCCCAAAGCCCAGTCAGAATAAACCAGGGTATTAAGATAACCTCCTAATCCCATTTCAGAATGTTCATATTTTTTGAAATTTTTCGGTAAATCTGCAAAGCGAGCATGAGTTGTACCTGTGAAAACAACTGCCAAAAAAGGTTCCCCAAAACTCTGAATTTGCCTGAAAAGAAAAACCAATGTTTCATAATCCCACCCAAAGTGTGGAGGTGGACCGGGTGGGTAATCAAGTAAAGGTCCAACTTCCTTTCTTATATCTTCCATTCCAAAAGCATAGTCAAATCCACTCACTTTTGCAACAGAATCTAATCTATATGACCTTCTTTTTGAACTCTGAACAAATATTGTTTTATACCCATATTTTTTCACGATATCCCCTATCCCTCTGAAAGCTATACCATCAAGTCCGTGCCCCACGTATGGGAGATTAGGTAAAGATGGGATGCCAGTCAAAATTGCTTGAATTCCAATAGCACTTCTTACCCCCGCAGAATAGAATTTTTCATAAGTTATTCCTCTCTCAACTATTTTATCAAAGTTAGGAGTAACCCCCCAGTTTTCATGAGAAAGGCTATCTATATATTTTGGTGTCCAACTTTCAAGTATAAAAAGAACGACATTATACTTTTGAATATCATATTTCTGGCTTTCCATAATCTGCTTACTACCGCCTATCTCCTTATTATTCTTTTCACAATTTGAGATTTTTTTGAACGGGTATGAACGAAATATAGGTTCAATTTTTAAAATAGAAATATCTTCATCATATCCAAAAAAGTTTGTTTTTAAATTACGATTTTTTAGATTCTTGTTTGAGTAAAAAGTTGTATAAATTGAAAATACACCATTCAAAACAAGGTTCCCGTACTGCATACCTCTTGTGAAAGCATCTACTATATGTAAAGGTTTTGAAGATAATGTTCCTCTCAAACCAAGCAGAATCAAAGCAATAATTACAACAAAATAAAAAGAACGAGAAGGCAAATTCCAAGTTTCGTTCCTAAAATTTATGTTTTTTGTTAATCTATACCAAAAATACCCTAAAACAAAACCAAAGATAAGGAACAATATAAGGTATTTCCATTAAGATAATATGCTTTTGAAAATAAAGTCCCAATCTGATGAAATTGTAAGGATTTCCACTGATATGTGTTTTTGAGTTTGTCCGAAAAAAATGAAATCAAAAATTAGGATAGCAACAAAAACCAAGATTGTAATGTAAATATACCAAAGAGAAACCAAATAAAGTGCTTTTGGGAGCTTAAACGGGAAGTTCAAAATAAATAATGGCAAAACCCAAAAAGGTAAAATCGCAAAAAAATCAAATCTAATCCCATCTAAAAAAGCAAGAGGAGAAGCACCTTTGAGATAAAAAAGAAAGAAGAGAAATCTAAAAAACGAAAAGATAAAAGCAACAAACAAAACGAGAAAAATACTGATTTTCCTCCATCCCCCCATATTTTCTATATTTTTATAAATAAATCAATTTAACATTCACGAAAAACTATACATCTCCACAATATATAAGCTTTTTCTTAATATATAACCTCTACTTGAACAGATTTCAAATTTTTTCAAATTTATTCAACGAAAAGTTTTTGTTTAAAACTACCTTCCAGTCAGTAAAATTATTAAAATATTAATGTATGGTTGAATTAGAGAAAATAGTAGGAGAAGTAATAGAAAAAGGCGGATATAGGGTGGCAAAGGCAAAAATAAAAATTTCAAGGTTCATACCAAAAATAAGCTTTGATCCGTACTCTTATGAGAATGTAAAAATAAAATATCCTCTTTTAGATAAATCATACGAGCTATCAAAACAGCACTTTTGGGACGATACAAAAGTTTTCAACGAACTCCTGAAAAAATATGGAGAACCAAAACTCACAAAGGAAGAAAAAGAAGCTTTACTCAAAATCCTTTCAATAATATATTATGGAGAAATTGTTGCAATGCTTGTTGCAGGACAACTCCTTAATATGGTTGATGATATGGACGCAAAAAAAGTTTTATCTGCACAAGTAATAGAAGAAGCAAAACATGTGACAGCTTACCAGAAGTATCTGGGGCTTTTGGGACCAATCCCAGAAATAGACCCTAATTCAAGATGTGTTCTTGACGATGTACTCAGAACAAACTCAATTGCACTCAAAATGGTCGGTCTTCACCTTCTCACCGAAACTGTGGCATACTACCTTTTTACTGCCTTGAAAGAGTCCTTTCATGAACCGATATTAAAGGGACTCCTTGAATACATAGCGAAAGATGAAGCAAAACATGTAGGATTTGCAAGAAAATATTTGCCCGAAGTTATAAACAGAATATCTCATCTTGAACAGATAAGAATATTGATAAAACAAATGATTTGGACATTCCACATAACAGCATCAATCACAAGGCTAAAAAGAAGTGCCGAAGCGATTGGAATAGATGTTATAAAATGGTTTGAAAGAGGCACAAAAGATTTTCTTAATTTAGCATATGAGATAGCAGATAAAACAAAATTTTCAAAATTTGTTATACCAAAAAGTGTATCCGAAATTATATCTCAAAAAGTAATGGATATCATAAAGAACTACTCTGAAAACTAAAATTCAAAGTTTATACAAGAGCTCATCTATATCTTTCAATTGAGCGAATTCAACTTGTTTTGGAATTTCCAATATATTCTTATCAGCTTGTTCTATTGACACCATAAAGTGAGCGCAAAACATCTTCAATTTCTTTACCATGATTTTTTACATCAACTTTTTCAAATATATGAGCTATCTTACCATCAGGGTTTATTATAAAAGTTTTTCTCTCAGCAGAGCCTGTCTTTTTACTTATTCCAAAGCTCCTTATTATATCTCCCGATTCATCTGCAATAAGTTCGTATTTTAGATTGTATTTTTCTTTGAATCGCCTTTGCGTAGAGAGCTTATCTTTACTTATACCGAAGATTTCAACTCCAAGTTTTTTCAGATTTTCAATATTATTGTTTATGCTGCAAACCTCATTTGTACAACCCGGAGTAAAAGCTTTTGGAAAAAAGAAAAGAACAACCCACTTTCCTAAAAGATTTTTTGAATTTAGTTTTTCCCCTGATGTTAAAACTCCCTCAAAATCAGGTAATTTATCCCCTACTTTTATCATCAGAAAATATCCTCCTCTTTTTCTTTTATTATAATTTTTTCCTCCACATTTTCAAATTTTGATATATCTTCTGCGACTTCTGAAAATCTTGTTGCCCAAAACGGTAAAGGAAATTTGATAGGTATAGGAGCGAAAACAGATGGCTGATACAAAATAAGTCTTCCGGGTTGAAAAACAGTAAGGCGCTTTTTCATTTCATCTGATAGGAACTCATATTCTGGTGAATGAACCTCCTCCGGAGACATTCTTCCAACCACTTTAACAGATGAGTTCATTATTATTTTTTTGCTAACTGTTCTTGCACTTTGTTGGGCACCTATAAGAATTATCCCTAAACTTCTACCTCTTTCTGCTATATCTTCAAGTACAGATTTTATAGGAGAGGTCCCTTCACGAGGAGCATACTTTGATAATTCATCAAGAAATACGATAACTTTTCTTTCAGAACCTCTTTCCTGCTCCTCAAATATTCTCGAGAGAATTGAACCAACCAAAAATCTCTGTGCTGGTTCTTGAAGATTCCCTATGTGTATCACATATATGTTGCCGGGTTTTATATTTATTATCTTACGGAATACTCCTTCTTTACCTGAATTATATAGGGCAGCGCGAGGAGTTATTATGTGTCCTACATATGTTGAAAAATTTTTTACACGCCTGATAAAAGCATTAAAAGTCGGATGATTATAATACCTTATTTTCTGGAAAAGTTCATCTTTTTGATTATCCCATACTCTTTCAAGATATTGAAGGAAACCATCTAGGTCCTCTATTTTACTGCCAGAAATATATATTGAACCATCAAATTCTTCGGATTTTATACTACCATTTTTTATTTTATTTTCTAAATCTTCTACTTTTCGTGAAAGGTATTCCGCAACTGTTTCAACAAGAGCTTTCAAATTATCGCTATCATCTTCGCTTAAACAATATTTTATGAGGTTGTACTTGGCAAAGTCAAAAAATGTGAGTGCAAAGGTTTCAACTTCTGACTCTGGCTTCTGAGAAACATCCGGTCGTAAATTAGCAGAATTCTTTTTTGGTGGAGCGAAAAATTTTACATCAAAAACAGAAAATCCCTTTCTCGTCTCTATAAAATCCTTATATATTTGCTCCGATATTTTCCTCCATTTTTTTCTTTCCTCATCTGAATTCTGGTTATGGAACTTCTTGTTAGGTTTGTCTATAAAAAGAAGATCTTCACCTTTTACATTGAATATTATTGCTGCGTATTTTGAGCTTGTCACCTCACTTCTTTTACTTTCTCTCATTATCTCGTGAAGTAAGAACATACCATAGGATGTTTTTGTCGCAACTCCGGAAATTCCTGATATAGAAATGTGAGCTCCTTTTTCCCCATCCACAAAATCAAGATCTATATAAACTACCTCATCCTGTGCAAGAGAAAGACCAGCCGGGATTTTCCTTTTCATAGCATCTGCTCCTATTGCTTTGCGGAAGTCTTCTCCTCTTGCAAGAAAAACATGAGCATTAGGTCTTGGTGGAACCAAAATTTCTGGTTCTATCTTTGTTATCTTAACGCGAGCTACATATCTCTCTTCAACGGGTATATTGCTTATGTAATACATATCGGAGTCATATTCAAGACCTTCATAGCTTCTCTCAACTGAATCTACGATTCCATAGAATCTTATAGTTTGATTCTCTGAAATTCCATCTGATAATTTTATTTGAGTCTCTGTCCAAACAGTATCGTCAAGCTGCAACGGAAAATCTCTTTTTACAGCAATGAAAAACTCAGATGGACTTGCCGGCTTCGTTCCAAGTATAACTCCTACACTTTTATCCATCCTTTCTTCATTTGTGATATTCATAGGCATTAAATAAAATTTTAATTCAAAGAATAACCAAAATTAGTGTATTTTCAACAAATAAAAATAAAAAAGGAAGATTTTGCAATCTAACAGCCCATTGCTAAAAAACAATGGGTTCAGGAGAGGTTTATTCGCTCTGGTTCAGAACCCAGGCAAACCTTACTCCCCTTAGCCACTGCCACAGCTTCTACCCGTTCTACCGGGCTACCTTTTCTTTTACTTTTTCTTTCCTTCTCCTTACCTTCCCTTTCTACTATTCCCTTATCACTTCTCCTCTTCTGATAAAGATATACTCTTTCTACTTCTCTCAAGCCCTCTTCTCCTCTTATTCCTCCTATGTTCCTTGCTGCATTTATATCTGCATTCACTATACCACAAGACGACTTATATAAGCCCCTGCTTATCCTCCGTTCTGGTGTGTACTCTTTTATCTTTTTTATCATACCATTCCTTGTCTTTGTTTTTGTTGTTGAAACAGTGCATCCTGCACTGTCCACACCAGAACTATATCTCTCATCTCTTACTTTTACCTTTATCTTGTGTTCTTTGCATAAATATCTGAGATATTCTACTACTTTTCCATGCGGGGCAAGATGCCAAAGCTGATTTGCTATATCCATCATCCCTGATGGTTTATTTTTGTTCCTAAATCCGTCTCCTATTACAATTTCTTTTACATTATACTTTAAAGCTAATGCCAAAATATACTTTGCTACTCTGTGCGCAAAATCCTCGTTCACCTTTGCTATCTTATACCATAAATTTGCTATTTTTTGTTCAAGTCTATGAACAAGAAAATATGGAGCAGGAAATAAAAAAATCAAGCTATCTTGTGCCATATTTTTTGCTTTGTTCAAAATGCTGCCAAGTCTGCTTTTTAGCTATGAAATTTTCTTCAACCTGAAAGTTGTCAGAGATTTCCATATCTTACCATCTATCAAGAAACCTTTTTTCACACCTTCAATAACAACGGAAAAGAAGTTTGAAACTCCTGGATCCAACGCCATCTTCCTTACTTTCCTGCATACCAAATTTATTTCACTTTTATCGTTGTTATTGCCAACATCATTACCATAATTTGTTATAGGAGCATTTATATTTATTCCCTTCTTTTCTTTTCCTTCCTCTTTTTTCTTTTCTTTCTTCTTTTTCTTGTAAATGATTTGTAATTCAAAGAATTTTCCATATTTTGGGACTATATTGACCTCTGATACATATAATTGAGATAGATCAAGATTTGTGTTTATACTTATGAAATTCAAATCGCTTTTTTTCCTTCTACCTTTTCCTGTTCTGGGATTTTTAGGATAGCAAAGAGTAATGGTGGAACCATCAATTTTTACATTTTTTCTTGGGAATGAGACAATATGGAAACAATTCTTTTTGTTTTTGAATTTAGGGGGTTTAACAGGATGAGGATATTTATGAGGGTTTTTGAGGTAATCAAAAAAGTTCAACCAACCTCTGACGACATGAGAGAATACTTTGGTTGTAGTTTGGGAATGTAGGTTGAGCTTGAAGAAGTTGGAGGAGAGTTTGTTATAAAGGTCGTAGATATTAGGTTTAGCTGAACCAGTTTTGATGAGATAGTTAGCACAGTTGAAAAGTTTTCCGGCGTTGAAGCAAAGCCATCTTATTTCACGAGAAGGTTTGACGGCAATTTTCAAACACCTATGCATACTAAAATCTTCTTACAAATAATTTTATTTTAATAAAATAACAAATTTTTAACAATAGACTACTAAAAATTTAATAAGATATCTAAACCGGTTTTTTGATGACATCAAAGAAGGTTTTCAGGTTCTGTATATATTGCTGTAATTATAGGAGTATCTCGGAGTGTGTATTTTCTTGCGAGAGTTCCTCTCAACTCCATAACAAGGTCCTGAAAAATTTTGAGGTTATCTGTTTCATAAGCGACTATAAATTCTTGGTCATCTATCCCGAAAGAGTAAGCAAGAAGCTGTTTAACTTCTTTGTACTTGTGCCCTACTCTCACATGCTCCATCATCATTTCTTTTCTTTTTTCAAATTCAGTGAGGTACCAATCCGTAGTTTTAACGAATGGATAGACAACCAGATACTTTGCCTTCGTTGAATTACCTATAATAGCATAATCTTCAACTGGTATTCTTGAACTATATTGAGATTTCCTTATCATACCGGTGAAAATATCTGAAATTGAACTTCTAATACCCAGTGATGTTCTCATAATAGATGAGGTTCTTTTTGCAAGTTTATCAAGGTCTCTGTGCATATGGAAAATCAGAATATTACAATCTTTTCTCAATCCGTCAGTTGAGTATGTAGTCGTAAAAAATTCTTCTGATATTAGCAAAGATATAAATTCTTTTTTCTCTTCTTCCGTATATTTTCGCGGGGTTTGGATGCAAACAAACTGAACAAACATGCCATCAATTTCTTCTTGTGATTTGAACATATCAAAAAAAGAATAAGAATTTCCGAAATCAGATATGCATTTTCAAAAACGGTGTGAGCAAAAGTGTATAATATCACATTACATGCTAAGTATCATAGTGTTTGTTGTTGTAGGCGTTTGAGTTCTTGTTCCCTATCTTTCACTCTCCTTACTCCTTCTTTACACCATTTATCACCAAATTCTTTTTCGCAGCTTTCGTAAGATTGAAGTGCAGAGCTGATGTCATCTTTTACCTCATAATAAACTCCGAGATTGTATAGAGCAGCTGTGCGGTCTTCGCGGGAGTACTTTTCTGGATTCTCCAATACTTTCTTCCATATTTGAGCTGCTGATTCTAAATCTCCTTTTTCCGCCAGCTTTACGGCTTCCTTCAATTCTTTTGAATCCCCTTTGCGTAATTTCCTTTTTACGGTTTCATAGTACGGTAATATTTCCCGCATAACATTTTGCACAAGGCTAACAATCATTTTATCTCCAACTTTTGTCCAGTTTTCAAATTTCCTTGCTGCGTCCATAGGAGAAGAGCCTCTCTGAACTTCTCCTTCCTTTTTTCTGTGAGAGCTTGAACCTATAATTACACCGTCATCTTGCCTGACCAGGGTGTAAATCAATTCCATCTCGTATGTTCGCGTCACTTCATAATAAACTTCCTTCCTAACATTGTTCCCTTCCCTTATCTCTTCTTCTCGTCTTTCAGTTCGGTCTTGGACATAAAAGTTACCTGAAAAATCAATTCTGTACTTTGCTCCCTGAAATTTATATGAGCCGAATTTATTGTTAGCGATTTCACTCTGTATAGTTGCTTCAAGTTTTCTACGAAGCTCTTCGGAACCAAAATATGCCTGAACCACCTCCGCAGTCATTCCTACAATCTCCCCTAAAATACCGCCTCTTTCTGGCTTTACCAAATCAAGCTGAGGATATATTTTAACTTGTCCCAAAACAAAGCTGGGTTCTTTTCCTATATCAAATTTAGCCGGTTTGAGCTGCTGAAACTTTATAGATGGCGCGCAAGAAAAAAACACAGAACTACCAATAGCCAAGAGTAAAAAAGAACTCGCATAAAGCCCTACAAAATTCCTTTTTACAACAAAACCAAAAAAATTAATTCTCATCATTTTATACCTCCTTTTTTTAAACTAAAAATAATAAAATAATAAGTTTTACCATAAAATAGTTCAAAAAGTAAAAAATGGGAATATTAATAGCAGATGTTTAACAGCGAAAACAAAGAAAAAGATAGAGATAGAGTACAAGATTTTTCAGAAGTTGATCTTTCGGATAATTTACTCAAAGCAAAAAGTCTCTTATCTATGGATATAAGGTATGTAAAAGGAGTAGGACCAATAGCAGCCCAGAACTTATACAAAAAGGGAATATTCACAGTAGAAGATGCTCTTTTCACGCTACCAAAATCTTATGAAAATAGAGCAAACATAAAAAAGATTTCAGAAATTCAAGAAGGAGAGAAAGCAGTAATAATAGGTCAAATAGTACGAAAAGAAAACTTAACTCTACCGACTGGGAAAAATATAAAAAAAATTATAATTTATGATGGATCAGGGTCTCTTGAATGCGTATGGTTTTCAAACTCAAATTACACAGAGATATTTAACGAAGGTGATGAAGTTGCAGTATTTGGAGAAGTCAAATCTTTCAGAGGAACATTACAAATTTATCATCCGAAAATAGTAAAGAAAGATAAGATATCTCAACTCAAAGTAGGAAAAATCATACCATTATATGTTATTTCTGACCTTTACGAATCATCACAAATAGCAAGAGTAGTAAGATCGGTTTTAGAAAACTGTAAAGATTACATAGTATCTTTGGTCCCGAAATCAAAAGAGAAAGAATACAATTTGCTTCCCCTAAAAGAAGCGCTCTTGAAAGTTCATATACCGGAAAAATATGCAAAGAGTATAGAAGAAATAGAACAAGCAAAAAAAAGAATAATATTTGAGGAAATATTTAGAACACAAGTTTCTTTATTTATGAGAAGAAAAAAAGTAAAACATAGATCTGCCCCTCAAATGATAGTAAGCGATTCGCTTATGAACTTTTTTTATTCAAATCTACCTTTCAGACCAACAAATGCGCAAGTGAGAGCAATAGAGGAAATAAGAAAAGATATGGAAGGGATACATCCTATGTATAGGTTATTGCAGGGAGATGTTGGTTCGGGAAAAACTCTTGTTGCATTCGCAGCAGCACTCATTTCAGCAGTAAATGGATACCAAACAGCAGTTATGTCTCCAACGGAAATTCTCTCAAAGCAGCTATATGAAAATTTCAAAAGATTTGGAACTCCTTTTGATTTAAATGTCCAACTTGTAACAGGCAGTACAAAAAAATCTGAAAGGAAAGAGATATCAGAAGGTCTAAAACGCGGGAAAATAAATATTTTAGTCGGAACTCACGCACTAATATATGATGAAGATTTAAAATTTGAAAAATTAGGACTGGTCATAATAGATGAGCAGCACAGATTTGGCGTCCTTCAAAGAATAGAACTTATAAATAAAGCGGAAAAGAACTCACCTCATATTCTCGCTATGACGGCAACACCAATACCAAGAACAATATCGCTAACAGTGTGGGGAGACCTTGATATATCTATAATTGATGAATTTCCACCGGGAAAAAAGCCAGTGAAGACAAAAGTAATACGAGAGTCCGAGAGATTTTTTTTGTTTAAGGAAATAGAGAAAGAACTTAGAGAGCATGGCAAAGTATATGTAGTATATCCGCTTTTAAAAGATTCTGAAAAATTAGACTTACCCTCTGCGGAAGGGATGTATAAAACATTATCTGAAAAATTTTCAAATTGGGGCGTTGGACTAATACATGGCAAAATGAGCGGAGAAAAAAAGGCAGAAATAATAAAAGACTTTACAGAAGGGAAAATAAATCTCCTTGTATCCACAACTGTAATTGAGGTAGGTATAGATGTACCGGACGCAACCCTGATAGTTATAGAACGAGCAGAAAGATTTGGTTTATCACAAATACATCAGCTCAGAGGCAGGGTCGGGAGAAGGGAAAAAGAAGGCAAATGCATCCTTGTTATTCCAGATAACCTATCTGAAAATTCAGAAAATAGAATAAGAATTCTTGAAAAAGAATCTGATGGTTTCAAAATAGCTGAGTACGACCTTGAAATAAGAGGTCCCGGAGATATACTTGGAACTCGTCAGCACGGATTTTCCGATTTAAAAGTAGAAGCACTAAAAGATACGAAACTCATATCTCTTGCAAGAGAAATAGCAAGAAAAGTTGTATTTGAAGATTTGAGACCAGAAGAGGAAAGAATTTTCTCCAAAACTTTTGAAATCTTCCTTCAAGATAAAGCTGACCTTGTTATGTCAGGATAATTGACCAGAAGAGATATACTATATCACCATTTATATAACTATAACTTCCTAACTAAGGTTCTATTATATCTTGTTCTATCCTTTCTACTTTTATTCCTTTGCTTTGAAACCAATTTATACTCTGCTCTATTTCATCCTTATCACCTTCCAATTCAAGAGTTACGAGACCTACTTCTCCTTTCATTGATGCACTCTTTATATTCACGACAACCCCAAAATTCTTTATGAATTCCCATATTACAGGTTTATTAACAAGATGACTTGGATATATAAGATATAATCTTTTCTTCATAAATACTCCTCCTTTATATAAAGTTATTTTTACTTTTTGCTTTGTCGCAATCATCTGAAATTATAATTTCTCCCCAAAATTCAGAAATTTTTGCTAAAATTTCACTTTAAGCCAAAATCAATTATTACAATTATTTCAACTCACATGTTTATAACTACAAGCTTTAAACTCGTTTTAAGTAAAGATGAGAAAGAACAGATTCTCAAACTTATGAGGAATTTCTCTTCTGCTGTAAGATTCTCATACAAAAGACTCCTTGATGGTTTTACTCCATCGCAAGCTTACGGTATAGCAAGAGAAAAATTTCCAGAGCTTAACTCTCATTATGTAAATTGCGCAGTTGAGAAAGCAAGGGAGATTTTTCAAAGCTGCAAAGCAAGAGGGCAGAACCCAAAAAATCTTATTTTCGGCGGTAGAACTCTATTTGAAAAGCTCAAAAAGAATCATCTTCAAGGAAAAAGATTGAAAGAACTCAAAAGAAAATGGAAAGAAAAAGGCAGGGTAATTTATTGAGCATAGGAGCAAAGCACATAACTCACAAAGGCAATCTTAATTTAAGATTTATCCCTGTTGAAAAAGGTAAAAATAATCTTTGTTTAAGAATAACTTTGAAGAACAGGAAATTCATATTAGTAAGGGTAAAGAGGGATTTGAGTGGGAAATCAGATAAATGGGCTTTATCTTTATCAAAAATCTTATCAGGAGAGCAATTCCCTTACACCGTTGAGCTAAAATTAAAGGATGGTCAAATATACGGGTTCGTTAAATTTTCTTTTGATGTTCCCCCTCAAACAATTACAAAATCAAAAGGAGTAATAGGAATAGATGTGAATGCAAAACCTTTCCATCTTGCCCTTGCAGAAATATCACCTGATGGTAATTTGCAAAGCTACAAATCAATTTATCTTTCCCATCTTTTGAAATGCAAAAGCAGGAACAGGAAAGAGTATGAGGAGTGGTTAATAGCCCACGAGGTTATAAAATTTGCAAGAGAGAAAGGAAAAGCTATTGCGATTGAGGATATTGGAAAGCTTCCAAAAGGAAAAAGAGGAGATGGCAAGGCAAAATTAAGAAAAATCCTACAATTTTTCTCTTATAGGAGAATACTGAAAAAGATAGAGAGCTTGGCAATTCGGGAAGGTATAGAAATAGTGAAGGTAAATCCGGCATTTACATCTTTAATAGGTATGATGAAATATTGTCCGCAGTATTTTATAGATAAAGATGTGGCAGGAGCGTATGTTATAGGAAGGAAAGCATTAGGGTTTAAGGAGGAGATACCAGAGAACTATAAAAAGCTTCTCAAAAGCCAGATTTACATTCAATATGCGTTATGGAGATTAGGGAAAATGGGGGAGGATTTGAGAAATAAGTTGAAACAAGAGAAAAACAAGTACAAAGCGAATGGGATAAAGAGAGATTTGAGAAAGTTGAAGAGAGAGAAGAAATTTTTGGAGAAATTTTTGATGGAAACCAATAGGAAAGAAAGCTCTCAGAGTGAGCCAGAGACCCAAGAGCAGGGGAACCTGAGGAAGGAACCTGTGAGGGGGGAGAAAAGCTCCCAAAAACTCTGGCGAGTTCTGAGGGTAGCCTTCGCTATACCTCTCCTTGGGAGGTTGTTTGTAAGGGACTTCTCTCCTTTGCGCCCTGTGATGGTGCAGGGGAAGTGGGAGGGGATAGCGAGGAGGTTAGGTCCTGATGGCTTTGCAGGGCCGCCCTGAAAAGGGGATTTTTCTCATTGCGACAAAGCTAATCCATTTTTCTGTCTTTTTGCTTTGTAAGATTCCCATGCTCTCCTGAAAGTTTCTTCTGATGAAAGATGAGCAGAAAAATTAAGTTCTTCTCTTGCTCTGGTTGTATCAAGAACCCATGGATACCTGAAAAAATCTAAAACTGCATTAGGCAGGTTCCTATCTAATATTCCAAACCTCTTCATAAGATTAACCATAGGAACCTGAAGAGGACCTGGGATCTTAAAACAAGGTTTCTTCATAATTTCAGCAGCTCTTTTCAAAGTAACGACTCCGTCTCCTGATAGATTGAAAGGACCTTGCAAATCACTTTCTACCATAAGAACTATTGCACGGGCAACATCAATTTCATGAATAAATTGAAATGGTATGTTTTTAGCCAGAATACTAACAGCCGGAGGATTGAAAAATCCCTGAGCTATAAAGTTATTCACATTCTCTCCAAAAACTATAACAGGTCTTACTATGAAAACAGATATTTCTGGGTTCTCCTTTGCAAAAGCCTGAGTTATTCTATCTTGAACCGCTTTATCTTCCGAATACCAGAAGCCATAATTTAAATCTCCCCTTATTGGGTGGTCTTCCTTCATAAAAAGAGGGTTATCAGGATGAGCACCATAAGCAGATGCCGATGTTAAAACAATAACTTTTTTGACTTTATTTCTTTTTGCAGCTGAAAGCACATTTCTTGTTCCATCTAAATTTATTGATCTTGCAACCTCTCTATCTTTTGGCGGGTTCAAAATAAAAGCAAGGTGGATTACAACATCTGCTCCTTTCATCGATTTCTCTATTTCCGTAGAGCGAACATCTAATTTTTCAAAAGATATACTGTCTCTAAATTCCGAGGGTAGTTCAGTAACATCAATCCCTCTTATGGCGAACTTCTTTTTCTCTTCTTTGATAACCTTCAAAATACTTTTTCCTATGTATCCTGAAACACCTGTTATAAATATTTCGGCTCTATCTGATGTCTTTCCCATAATATATTAAATGAGGTTTCAATCTACAAAGAAGATAATTTCAAAATCAAATAGAATTTTCCGAATTGAAGGAAAACTTTTGAGATTTTTAACAACTTTTTTTAATTATTTTACCTTTTTGATTATGTTTACAATAGCAGGAAGGGAAATCAGATCACTTTTTTTATCTCCAATAGCTTATGTGATAACAGGAATATTTACTTTCATCTTTGCATACTTTTTTCTGAGCGTAATAGCTCTATACACAATTTTGAGCGTTCAAGCTTTGAGAGCACCATTTATAGCAGAAAGAATAAATATTCAAGACTTAGTAATAAGACCTCTGTTTGCAAACCTGAGCGTTCTCCTTTTATTTATTGTTCCAATAATAACTATGAGAGCATTCGCAGAGGAGAAGAAATTAGGAACTTTTGAGCTAATTTACACTTCACCCCTGAGAACATGGGAAATAGTCCTTGGTAAATTTTTAGGCATATCATCTTTTGTAGTTTTTATCCTTGCAGTTTCAGCACTTTTTATGTTACCGATCTTCAAATTTGGGCAACCAGACAAAGGAGTTATTTTAACAGCATATATTGGGCTTTTGCTTATGACAACAGCCTTTATTTCAGCAGGAATATTTGCATCTTCAATAACAGAAAATCAAGTTATATCTGTAATAGTATCATTTGGAATATTGCTTCTTTTTTGGGTATTAGGATGGGTAAGAGGGACATTAGAAGGCTCGCTAAAAGATATTATAGCCTATCTATCTTTTACAGACCACTTCCAGAATTTTTCAACTGGCATGATAGATACACGAGACATAATCTACTATATCTCATTTACAGCCGGTATGTTGTTTTTAACTATATCATCACTTGAATCAAGAAGATGGAGAGGAGCTTATTGAAAAATGATTAATGATAATGACAAAAATGGAAATAACGAAAATATCCTTGCTTTTTCAATAGCGGACTTAAAATTTTCATCTCCGATTTTCCTCGCATCAGGAACAGCAGGATACGGCTACGAACTTGCAAACATAGTAGATTTCAAAAAGATAGGAGCCGTAATAACTAAGGGAGTTTCTCTAAACCCTCGGGAAGGTAACCCGACTCCACGCATAGCAGAATTTACAATAAGAGGGTTAGCGGTCGGGCTGCTAAATTCAATCGGACTGCAAAACCCAGGAGTTCATGAATTCACTAAATCAATAATGCCGAAACTGAAAAAACTTCCAACTAAAATAATAGCAAATGTATTTGGAGAAAAAGAAGAAGAATATAAAAAAGTAATTGAAGTATTTGAAGAATCAGAAAACCCACCCGACGCATACGAACTTAATCTATCTTGCCCTAACACAAAAAAGGGAGGTATAGAATTTGGAGTAAATCCAAAATCAGTAGAAAAAATAGTAAAACAGTCAAGAAAATCTACAAAAAGACCAATTATAGTAAAATTCTCTCCTTTCTCCGAAATTCTACCAGGACTTATCAGTATAGCCAAAAATGAGGGAGCAGATGCCTTTACTCTAACAAATACAATCCCATCAGCAATAAGGGATCAAAAAGTAGGTTTCTTCAAGGGAGGGCTATCCGGTTACCCACTAAAACCAATAGCTTTAAGATGCGTAATAGAAGCATTTGAGAGATTTCCAGAAGTAAAAATAGTAGCATCGGGTGGTGTGTATTCATTAGAAGATGTTTTAGATTACATAACCGCAGGAGCAACAGCAGTTCAAGTAGGAACCGGAAATTTTATTGATCCTCAGAAATCACAAAAACTTGCAGAAGAACTTGAAAATGAACTAAAAAAACAAGGAAAAACACTCCAACAAATTGTAGGTAGCGGTGTAAAAAATGAAAAATGAAAAATGAATCAAAATTCTTCTTTTACCTCCGCGCGAAGAAGTTCCCTTATTGCAGTTGGTATATCGTATCCTAAAAAGATTATCTTGTATAGAGCAGAGACTATATTGAGTTTTATTCCGAGTTCAACCGACATACCAAAAGCCACATGAGTTGTCCAATAACCTTCAACGACTTCTCCTATTTCTTTTAGAGCTTCATCCGGTTTTTTACCTGCTACAAGAAGTTTTCCAAATCTCCTATTTCTTGAAAGATCAGACGAAGCAGTAGCGAAAAGATCTCCGATTCCAGAAATACCAAAGAAAGTTTCTCTTTTTGCTCCAAACATAACACCGAGCTTCATCATTTCACTTGCAGCACGAGAGAGCAAAAACGCAAGAGAATTCACCTTGAATCCAAGTCCATCAGCGATACCAGCAGCTATTGCATATATATTTTTGAGCGCTCCTCCTAACTCAACTCCAATAACATCATAAGATGTATATATTCTAAAAAGAGGAGAATGTATAGCGGAATAAACCTTTTCCTGAACTTCTCTTATATTTGAAGCAACAACAGCAGCAGAGGGAGAACCTTCTAAAATTTCTCTTGCTAGGTTTGGTCCAGAGAGAACACCAATTTTTCTGCAACAACTTTCTTCTTTTATTATTTCACTCACGCGTTTGCCCGTGTTTTTTTCGAACCCCTTTGATGTACTAACAATTATATGGTTCCCCTCTATAAATCTTGAAGCAGCCTTCATAACTTCTCTAACAGAGGAAACAGAAACAGCTACAAGTATAATCTCACAATTTGAGAAAACCTCCTCTAAACTTGTCGTAGCATATACTCTGCCATTATAAATTGGGAAATCTGGAAACCTTTTAGGATTTACTCCATGCTCATTTATGCTTTTAGAAACTTTCTCATCCCGAGTCCAAATAAAAACTTTATCGTTGTTAGATCTTTCCCCCCGTATAATTATATGCGCCAAGGTCCATCCCCAGCTACCAGCTCCCAAAATCCCAACCGCCATATAACAAAAAATTATATCATTATTTTTTTCTTTTTTCTTTCTTTTCTTTTATTATACCGTGCGACTACAAATTAGCCATCAGCTCGTGCGATATTTAAATTTGCTCTCTTGAAAATTTGAAATATAGTCCTATTTGATTCCATCATAGATATAATACTCTCTCTTTCTCCATAGCAAATTATAGTGAATTTCCAAATTTTTCAGAAGAAAATTTACAGACTTCTCCTACGGAATACTAAATTTTATAGCGTTTTTTTGTAAAATTTTGGAAAAATACTATAATATTGAAATGACTTTTGTCCTATCTGACAAATTTTTTTTGTCTCCATCTTTATAACTTCTTCTTTTATCTTTCAAAGACCGGAATCCCCCAACCTGCCCTTACACTTATAAAATATAAGTCTTTTTCATTTTTTATGTCATAATAATTAAATCCTATTTTAAAAGCAAAATAAGGCGTAATACCTATTCTTATGCCGCCTGCATATTCTAAATGTTTGACGGTTCCAGGACCTACATAAGGAAGACTTTTTCTTGCATCCCAAGCTATTTTGTTTCGTTCTTCAAAGAAAGGATTTCCATCTTGCCAATCCATGAATCCAAATTGCAGGAAAGGTCTGAAGTCAAAATCTCCTATGTCGAGTATGCGGTAAGATAAAATTAAAAATCCTCCACCACCTTGTGTTTTTGATTGAAGGTCTCTTATGATAAATCCTTCGGCAAGACCAATAAGTCCATCTAATTTTATATAAGATAAATTCAATCCAGCTATAAAGTTCTGCACATATTTACTCCCACCATCTTCGGTAGGTATCGTGAAAGGGTCATAACCCAGAGAAATTCCTATCTCCTCTTCATATCTTCTTATATAGATTTTCCCTAAAAAAGTTTTTTCTCTATCATAGTCAAGAACATCATCTGAACCGAAATGGTAGTTTCCGTTTATAACTTGGAAGATGTATCCTGGTCTAAATTCTCCTATTGAGGTTTCACCGTTTGCTTCTATCCCGGTAGCATATAAAGGTAGAATACCGCCTTCATTTTCCGCATTTGCCACTATTGGTCTTCTTATAGTAGGCATAAGGTAAAAGGCTCTGTGCCAGTTCCTTGAAAGGTAGCCCATAGCTCCGTAGGTCCCACCGATTCTCAGAGAGAACAATTTGTGGAAATTATATCCTACATAATATCTTTCAAACCAAAGAATATTCCAAATAGGAACTTCAAAACCTAATTGAGAAGGAGAAAACATAAGAATTTCGACAAGACCCTCTACTTTACCATAAGATATACTTGCGAGAATATCAAATTGGCCAAGATTGAACACAATATTTCCCCCTCTTTTATTGAGGCTTGGAATTTCAACATCTGATATGTAATCCGCTCCTACTTCTCCGTATAGGTACATATACCCTTTTAAATCTTCAGCTTTCACTGAAACAGAGAGAGTAATTAGCGAGATTGAAATGATTAAAAGTATCTGCCTTAAAATTCTGTTAGAAGATTTAAAGAATAAAAAACTAACACTATTCATAATGAATTTTCCCCCTTTATTTTTCGCTTGTTCTCTTTTCTTTCTATTTTTTTCTTTTTTTATCTCTTCTCCTTCCTTCCCTCCTTTAATATTTTGGTCGCCCTTTTAGAGGGCGCGAGGAAAGGAATAATAAATAGTTATCAGCATTTCTATTGATAATTATAAAAATTATTTTCCAATTTTCAAAAATTTTTAAAAATAGACTGTTAGTTTTGATATTGTTTTCAACCTGAAAGTAGTTAGCACAGTTGAAAAGTTTTCCGGCGTTGAAGCAAAGCCATCTTATCTTGCGAGGAGGTTTGATGGCAATCTTCAAACACCTATGCATACTATAAACTCTCCTAAATAAGTAATTTTGTTTTAACGAAATAACAAATTTTTAACAATAGACTGTTAATTAAAAAACAAGAGTTTTATAATATATTCAAAGATTATAAAAGCTTGTGAGAACATAAGGATAGCAAGATGTAAGAAATTTCAAAGAGAAGAATTCAGGGGATATATAGCATCAAAGAGAGAATATGCATATGGGATAAAGTTGCATGTTTTGTGTGATGAAGAAGGAATAATAAGGGAGTATGGTATAAGTCCAGCGAGTGATCAGGATATAAAATAAAAGGTCTATATCTTTGCCTTTGAAATTATTAGCCATTAGCTCGTGCAATGTTTAAATTTGCTCTCTTGAAAATTTGAAATACAGTCCTATTTGATTCCATCATAGATATAATACTCTCTTTTTCTCCATAGCAAATTAATTTTCCAAAAAATAAAACAGCTATATTATCAGAAAGTTTGAAAGCTGAAAATGGATCGTGAGTTATTAGAATGAAAGTTTTTTCCTTATGCTTGTTTTTAATGGATAAAATGAGATCCTCTATGCTTTCGGTGGTTATTGGGTCAAGCCCCGTTGTCGGTTCGTCTAATATTATAACTTCTGGTTCTGTCACAAGTGCCCTTGCAAGAGCTACACGTCTCCTTTGACCACCAGAAAGTTGAGAAGGATACCTCTTCCCGAATCCTCCAAGACCAACGCTCTCAAGATAAAACTCAACCCTTCTTTTTATTTCATCTTTTGGAAATTTTCTTATTTTAAGAGGAAAAGCTATGTTTTCTTCAACCGTCATTCCGTCAAACAGAGCCCCCTCTTGCAAAAGCATACTGAAATCACGCCTTACTTCATACAGCTTTTCCTCAGGTAAAGAGAAAATATCAACTCCCTTGTAAAGTATTTTCCCCGATGTCGGTCTCAGAAGTCCTAAAATATGTTTGACAAGAACACTTTTTCCAGATCCAGATGGTCCAAGAACAGCTGTTATCTTCCCCTGTTCTACATCAAAAGTTATGTTCTCTATCGCAACAACTTTACCAAAAACCTTTGTCAAATTTATAATCTTTATTACCTCCATAAAATGAAATATAGTGCTAAATCAAAATTTTAGTCAAAAAGAAGAGAGCTAAAAAGGCTATTTTATGCGAAAACACACAAAGTACCATAGAACTATACAAGGAACTCACCCCAGAAGGAAAGAAAAATCTTTGGTAAATAAGATTCATAAGTTCATCCGGACTTAAATCAAAAAAAAGAAAAACACTCAAAATAAAAAACATAAAACTATAACATAATGGGAAAAACAAACATAACACTTGTAAAGAAACATTTACTTTTCATTATTTTGATCTTGCAACCTCTGCTAATCTTCCGTTGCAGTAAAGATAATCAAGGAAGTCAAGGAGATCAAGAACAGAAGATAGAATTTCCTGAAAATGCAAACGCTGTCGTTATTTTAGGACAGTCAAGCCACCTTGATATATCTTGGGTTTATACATCAGAAGAATACTATGAGAAGTTAGTAAAAGATATATTTTTGAACTCAATTGATTTCGTAAAATCTCACAAAAATCACAGAGCATTTTTCGCTGAAATATTCTGGATTGATAAGTTCCTGAAAAAAGAAGAAAAAGAAGGGAATGAGCTCCTTTTCCTAATCAAAGATGGAAAAATAAAAATAGAAGGAGGAGGAGTTGGAACTGATGATTGGGTTGTAATCCCAGCAGAAGGGATAATAAGAAATTACATGACAGGAAGAAGCTGGCTAAAAAATAGAGGTTTGAAAATTCCAAAAGACGCATGGGTTCCCGACTCATTCGGCTTCCCTCAAGATATGCCAGACCTACTTTACTTTTTAGGATTCAGATCAGCAGCGCTATCAAGAGTAAATGGATTTACCCAAACACCAAAACATCTGAAACCAATAACAGAAAAAGATTTTGTTGAAGGCTCGGGAGGACAAAAACTCTTCAAATTTGGAATCCTCACAAGGTGGAAAGGAAAATACGGAGAAGTAATTTTATTCTTTATGCCAAACCTATATGGAATAGGCTCTTTCTTCTTCTGCAAATTAGATTTCCCATCAAATGTTTATGTCAATCCAGAAGCTGAATGCATCGGAGAAGAAGCAGATGAAGAAACTTTCTCAAAGAAAATTTTTGATTATACAGGAAGAATGAAAGATAAAGCAAATTCAAAATTTATCTTCATTCCAATAGGTTGGGACTTTGAAAGACCTAAAAAGAACCTCGGAAAGTTCGTAGATTACTGGAACCAAAAATATTTCCCATCAACAGGAACATTTCTTGTAATCGGGAGTTTTTCTGATTTTATCTCACTTGTAGAGAAAGAAAAAGATAAATTACCTGTCTTTGAAGGGAATCTCGCTCCTTATTGGACCGGCTACTTTGGTTCAAGAACATATCTCAAAAGGTTCATAAACGAAAGCATATTTAGATTGATGTCAGCAGAAACTATGGTTTCAATAGCAGAGAACTTAAACCTAAAAGTTCCACAAGAAATAAAAGATGAGTTAGAAAAACTTTGGTTTGTGGTGGCTGTATTTACAAATCACGACTCAGGAGCTGGGACTCTGTATAAAACCACAGAAGAAAAAGAAACAAAACCTCTTATGAAAGAAACTCAATTAAAAATTTCAAACATAGAAAATAAAATTCTTGATATTTTCCGGCAAAAAATAGGTTCAGATAAAAAAATAGTAATAAACCCGCTCGGAATAGAAAGGAATGGAATTCCGCCATTTGGATACAAAATTTTGAATGTAAATGAAACAATACAAATTGATAACCTTAATGAAATACAAGATACAGGAAACTTTGGATTTTATACAAAAGCTATTTTGTGGACTGATGATGGTGGGGCTTGGAGAATAGGTTCAGAAACTCCTCCCGGAAGATTTGAGGAAATTTCAGAATACCAAACATCAATAACAAAGAAAATATCGCAAGATGGCAAAATTTTCCTGGAAGCCACAACCGAAAACATACCGGAAGGTCATTCACTCACTTTGAGATTTATCTTTCAGCACAAAATAACAAAAATCTTGAACGAATCTCACACAGGACTTGTTGAATATACAGAATTAGAAAAAATATACAAACCAACTTTCACACCTTTCACGAACTTTTTCAAAGTCTACCTTGAAAATGGAGATGTATTTACAATAGCAACAAAAGGAGGAAAAGGAGTAGCTCAAACATCAGAAAAAAGTGTAGATGTATTTGTAGGTAGAAACACAAAGTTTGAAAAATACGATATTTTAGGTCCTCCCGGAGATATGAGCGAAACCGGACCATTTTCTACATCATTTATGATTTACAAAAAAACAAAATCTGAAGATAACGATTTAGATTCAGCAAAAGCTGTTTATGACTTTCTTTTCCCTGTTTATGTAGGAGAAGGTGTAAAAGCAGACCTAAAAACTGAAATCCCAGAGAGCTTTTCTCTTTTACAAATTGAAGAAAATTTAGGACTTTATATTTACACAATTGATGGAAAGTTTTATTTGAGATTATGGAAGCCAGCAAATGAAGTCAAAATCAAAGGAGGAAATTTTAAAAATTCAGAACCTGTAAATCTTTTCGGAGAAAAAATAAAAGTCTCAAACACTTTTGAGTTAAGGTAAGAGTAGAAAAAATTAAACTTTGAAGAACTTCACAACTTCTTTGAGACGGGATGCAAGACCCAAAAGGTCATCTGATACTCTTTTTGCTACATCTGAAAATTTTGAAATCTCATTCCCTATCTCTGAAATTTCTCTTATATTTCTTGCTATCTCCTCCACAGTCCGCACTTGCTGTTCAAAGCTTGTGGAAAGAGATGAAATTTCATCTGAGCTTGATTTTGATGAGTTTTGAATCTGTGAGAAACTCACCACAATTTCCCCCATAAGATTCGTTATATCTTCAAAGCTTCCTTTAACACCCATCATAA
>Ga0079996_108639_pt1 | contig 45723 bp, 51 predicted proteins | sample PerSpoAPS_AMetaG_FD_69199 | JGI IMG/M metagenome (GOLD analysis project Ga0079996, IMG submission 69199) | Thermal spring microbial communities from Yellowstone National Park, Wyoming, USA - Perpetual Spouter A (PS_A) MetaG (SPADES assembly)... | ecosystem: Environmental > Aquatic > Thermal... | reverse complement strand
TCAACTTATAACCTCCTTTTCAACATCTGAAAATTTTATTTTCTTTCCTTCAAGAATTTCTATTTCATCATCAAAAGAATAAATGCTTCTTTTATTATCTTCAATAACAATAACTTCTCTCTTGCTCAATAAAACCCATATTTGCTTCTTAATCCCAATAGAGCTATAATAATTCATCTTCTCTTCAATATCAACTTCTTCCTTTTCTTTTTCAATCTCTATAACTAAATCAGGTGGAATTTCAAGAATTTTTGTATCTATGTTCTTTAATTTTTTTCTTGAAACTAATGCTATATCACTTGATAAAACTAATAACGGATTCTTATTAATCAAAATACCTATCTCATTTGTAAATAACCAATAATCCGTATCATATAAATCGTCAAGCCTTTTATAGATTTTACCAACCCATCTTGAATGAAGTTTTCCACTTGCCATAATTTCAACCTCTTTACCATTTAAAACTATTGAATGCTCTGGAATTTCATCAATTTGCTCATAAGTCCAAATTTTCTTATCTAAAACTTTCATAATTCAAAAATCTCCTTTAACTTACTATATAATCTTTGCTTAGGCATAGCACCAGTTATTCTACCAACTAAATTTCCATTTTTAAAACATAATAATGTTGGAATTGAAAGGATATTGTACTTTTCTGCTAAGTTTGGATAATCATCAACATTTACTTTATACAATTTTATATTTAGCTCTTTTTCAGCTTCTTCAAGAATCGGTTCTAACATTTTACAAGGCATACACCAATCTGCCCAAAAATCAATAATAATATTACCATCTTCTCTTATTGCTAATTCAAAATTTTCTTCATTTAGATGTTTGCTCATTCTTTTGCTCCTTTTTTGGAAATTTTAATAATTTTAAAATAGAAAGTTCAGCATTATCACCCCTCCTATACCCATACTTTACAATTGTTGTATATCCACTCTTTATATTATCTTCTCTATAAAGAGGAGCAATTTCATCAAAAACTTTCTTCGTTAGTTTTCTATCATTTAAGAATCTATTAACTATCCTTCTATTATGAACAGAATCTTCCATTGCTCTTGAAAGAATTTTATCAACAACACTCTTACAAGCCTTAGCTTTAACTGTTGTTGTTATTATTGTGCCATTCTCAAATAAACTTCTTGCCAAGTTCCTAAGTAAAGCTTTTCTGTGTTCTCTCTCTCTTGAAAGCTTCTTAACTTTATTTAAATGTCTCATAATTAGCTCCTTGATTTTGGTGAAAATTCAAGAGAAAGAGAATAAATTTTTCTTTTTAGCTCCTCAAATTCCCTATTTGAAAAACCAGCCTCAATGTAAAAATCATTTATTTCTTCCTCAGTATATGATACTAAATCACTTATTGTTTTGATACCCTTTTTAGAAAAAATTTCCAAAACTTTTGGAGGTATAGGAAGCTCATTTATAGGTTTCTTCTTTATTTCCTCAATTCTCTTATTCAAATCTTCAATATCAATGTAGTACTCCGTTTCCTCTTTTGGAAGTTGATTCTTTAATAGATTCATATGTCTTTCTAATATCTCAATAGCCTTAAAGTAAGCTTCAATAGGAGAAATTGTACCATTTGTCCAAATTTCAAGGATTAATTTATCTTTATCCATATATGCTTCATATCTTGTTTTTTCAACAGTCCAATTAACTTTCTCAATAGGTGAAAAATTACCATCCACAAAAATCGTTCCAAAACTAAATAAATCTTTATATTCTTCTGGATACTCTTCTCTTGGAACAAAACCAATTCCCTTATCTATATATATTTCAGCATAAAATTTCCTATCAGATGTAATTGTAGCAATATATTGATCTTTATTTATTATCTCAATTCCCTCAGGTACTTGAATATGCTCCGCTTTAACTTCAATTGGACCTTCAACATCAATTACAACCTTAGCAGGTAAAGAAATAATTTTCTCGTCAACCTTGAATTTTACTTTCTTTATGTTAAGTAAAATATAAGGAACATCTTCTAAAACACCCTCAATAGCAGAAAATTCATGAATTGCACCATCAATATAAACTGCAACAACGGAATAACCTTCAATTGACGATAATAAAACTCTTCTTAAAGCATTACCAATAGTAATTCCATATCCTTTTTCCATTTGTGGAACAACTATTTTAGCATAATTTTCTGATGCTTCATCAACATAAAAACCTTTCGGACTTAAAAAACTTACAAGGCTCATATTTAACCTCCTATTTTGAATATAGCTCAACTATAAGATTTTCTTTTATATTAAGACCAATATCAACCCTTTGAGGCTCTCTTAAAATTTTCCCCATATAGTTATTATAATCAACTTCAATCCAATCAACTTTTGGCAAAGACCTTTGAAATTCAATAGCACTATTAAGCTCATAATTATTCCTAAAATTCTCATCAACAATAATAATATCCCCTGCTTTTACAAGATAAGAAGGAATATCAATTCTTTTACCATTTACTAAAATATGTCCATGCCTAACGAATTGTCTTGCTTGAGCCCTACTTTTAGCAAAACCCATCCTATAAACAACATTATCTAATCTTTTCTCTAATAAAATTAATAGATTTTCACCAGTATTTCCAGGCATTTTTCTTGCTATTTCAAAAAACCTTCTAAATTGTCCTTCTAAAACACCATATATTCTTTTTACTTTTTGTTTTTCTCTTAGTTGCATTCCATATATTGTTAATTTTGCTCCTTTATTTTTTTGTCCATGAATACCAGGCGGATAAGGTCTTCTTTCAAAAGCACATTTATTTGTAAGACATCTTGGTCCCTTTAAAAATAGCTTCACACCTTCTCTTCTACAAAGCCTACATCTTGGACCTGTATATCTTGCCATTATACCCTCCTTCTCTTAGGTGGCCTACAACCATTATGAGGAATAGGTGTAACATCCTTAATAGCATGAACCTTTAAGCCAGCACTAACTAATGCTCTTATGGCAGTTTCCCTACCAGGACCTGGACCAGAAACTCTAACTTCAACACTTTCTATACCTAATGCTCTTGCAGCTTTTGCTGCTGCTTCTGCTGCTTTGCTTGCTGCGAAAGGTGTTCCTTTTCTTGTTCCTTTAAATCCAACACTACCACCACTCGCCCACGCAATTGTATTACCTTCTAAGTCAGTTATAGTGACAATAGTATTATTAAATGTTGATTGAATGTGTGCTATACCATAAGGACCTACCTTCCTTTTTGATTTTGACATTATTGACCTCCCTTTTTCTTCCTCTTAAATATATTACCTCTTGGACCTTTTCTTGTTCTTGCATTATGTCTCGTTCTTTGTCCTCTAACAGGCAATCCTTTTAAGTGTCTTATACCTCTATAACACTTTATATCTATTAATCTTTTTATATTTCTTTGAATTTCTGCTTTTAATGCTCCTTCTACTTTTAAGTTTTCAATTACATTCTTTAGCTTTGAAATTTCTTCTTCGGTTAAATCTTTAACCTTTTTATTAGGCTCAATATCTAATTGAGCTAAAATTTTCATAGCAAGAGGAATTCCTATACCATAAATTCTTTCAAGACCTATAAAAACAGGCTTATTTTTTGGTAAATCAACACCAGCTATCCTTGCCATAATTTATTACCCCTGTCTTTGATTATGCTTAGGATTTTCACAAATTATCATAACTTTTCCTCTCCTTTTTATAACTTTACATTTATCACATCTTTTTTTAACAGAAGCTCTTACTTTCATAAGTGCTGAAAATTTTAAAGCACATAGTTTAAAATTTCAAACTAATTTATGTTCCTAATTATCTCGTTAATTGTTGATTCATCGGAATTTTCATTTTCAAGACCTATATCTCTTAAAATTTATAAAAATAATTTTTATGTTCTTGAAATTACTGGAAATCTTTGGTTTTTAGAAAATTTAAAATCAAACCCAATTTTACTTGTAAAAGATCTAAATCAGCCATCTTATGATATTGAAATTATAAATGATACAATTTTTATTGCTCATGAAGGAACAATTTCAAAATTTTATAAAAAGAAATTAGAGCATATAATAACGGATTTTCCAAGATATGAAATAAATTCAACAATAAAAATTACAAAAGATACATCAAATAGCCTTTTCATAGCAGTAAGAGATAAAGTTTATAAACTAAAACAAAACAAACTATTCCTGATAGCTCGTGGTTTTTATGAGCCAATAAAAATTAAAAGTGATAAAAGCGGAAAAATTTTTATAATTGCTAAAATTGATGAGGAAAATGTTGGCATTTTTCCTCTATATGAAGGACTAAATTATAATGATATTGAGCCACTTATAAAATTTAATTGTAATGAAATTCCTACTTCAATTATAATTCAAAATGAGAAAATAATTGTAAGCTTTAAGGATGGTAAAATTTTAGAATGGAGCAGATTTAAGGATGTTTTCAAAAGTAAAATTTTACTTGATAGTAATTATGAGATTTCCGATCTACAAGCTTATGAAAATTACATTTATTTTATTGATTTTTTAAATGGAAAAATTTACAAACTTAAATGAATGACTTAATTAAAGTTTTTAAAAATGTTGAATTTTCATATTTGGATATAATAGATTTTTTATTGTTATGGTTTATAGTTTTTCAGTTTTTAAAGTTGTTTAAAGGGACAAGAACTTTATATATTATTTTAGGTGTTCTTATATTGCTAATTATCATTTTTTTATCAGATATATTAAAGTTGTCAGCAATGAGTTTTCTAATAAATTCCTTCAAGACCGTAGGACTTATAGCACTTATCATTTTATTTCAAATGGAGATAAGAAGATTGTTAGCAAGTATTGGACAAAGTAGAATTTTAAGATTACTTACAAAATCACCTAAAATTCCATTAGAAGAGATTATAGATGCTTGTTATAGAATAAGTGAGAAAGGTTATGGTGCTTTAATAGTTCTTCAAAATAGAATGAATTTAGAAGCTTTTACAGAAGGCGGTATTGAAATAGATGCCAAAATATCTTCTCATTTAATAGAAAGTATATTTTATCCAGATAATCCACTACATGATGGAGCAATTATTGTAAAAGAAGATAGAATATCCTATGCAGGTGTTAGACTACCAAGAAGTTCAAAACTTACAGATCCTCTATTGGGAACAAGACACGAAGCAGCAGTAGGTATAACTGAACTTTGCGATGCTATATCAATTGTTATATCAGAAGAAAGACAAACTGTAAGAATGGCTTTTAAGGGAGAACTATCTTCTCCTCTTGAAAAGGATGAATTAAGAGAGAGAATAATAAGTATTTTATATGGAAAACAATAAAGCAATTTTTTTATTATCCTTTTTGATTAGCTTATTCGTATTTATTTATGTAAAGCTTGATAAAGTTATAAGAGTTAATTTTGAATACAATTTAGAATTGAATTATCCAAATTATTTTAGAATCATTCCAAGCACAAATAAAATTTATGTTGAAGTTTCAGCCAAAGCAAAAGATTTATTTTTTTTAGCATTTAAGAAAAAATTATTAGAAATAAATATAGAGCCACAGAGAATTGGACATTTATCAATAGTTTTAAAAGATTTTTTTACCTTTCCTAATGAGATAAAAATTATTAGAATTTATCCTGAAACATTAAGTGTTATTATTGAAAAAATTGTTCAAAAAAGAAGAGAAGTAAAAGTTAATTTAATAGGAAAACCAAAAGAAGGATATTTTGTAGATAGCATAATCGTTGAGCCAAAATTTGTAGATGTTATTGCATCGGAAAGCCAATCCTTAAACATTCCCTATATTCAAACAGAAGACATTGATATATCAAATAGATCAAAAACATTTGAAATTAAACTTCCTCTTAAAAAACCATTTGAAGATATTAAAGTTATTCCAGAAAGTGTAAATGTAAAAATAATTATTAACTCTCATTAGCTTAAGGCATCAGAATTTATCCTTTAAAATTTAAAACTTGAAGGAAATAAGTAATGAAATTCATGCTATTGATGTTATCCAAAGTATTCAAACAACAAAAACACCTCTTACAATCATTATTATTTCAGAAGGAAATAAAGCTGAAAAAATTGCTAAAATTTATGTAAATGATAGAAAAATTTATCATGCTGAATATGAGAGCTATGTTGGAATTGAAGCCCTAAAAAGAATTATTAAACTTCCTATAAAACGTGTTTATATTATTAAAACAAACAATTTAATAAAAGAAAAAACAATGGATCTTAAAGTTGATGAAGCATTACTAAATTTAACATTTCAAACTCAAAATTTATCATCTTTTACAACATTCATAGATGCTAACACTATTGTAAATGAATTACAAAAAATTGGCTCAATAATATGTATTTTGTATTATTTTGAAAGTGATAAATCAGAAATTATTGAAATTGAATATGTTGATTTTGCTTTTTCAAATAAAAAAATAGAAATAGCGGATAGAGTTTCAGAATTTATTAAAAAATTTGGGAAATTTATAGAACAGAATGAAACTTTTATTCTTGAAAGAGAAATTGTATATATTTTTCACAGGACAATAAGCACTTATCTTGTAATTGTCGCTAAGAATGATGTTCAAATTGACCTTATTAGAATTATTATTAAAAAAATAATTTAGGGGCAGAAAGCCCCCTACTCTTTTAATTCAATCTGTATTTCCCTACCTTTTTGTTTTTCAGATTTTGGAATAATTAATTTCAAAACACCATTCTTAAATTGAGCAGAAATTTTATCTATTTCAACATCAGTTGGTAATGAAATCTCAGTATGGAATTTACCATACCATATTGATTGATAATGAATTTGAGTTCTTTCTTTTCTTTCATAATGCTCTTTCTTTTCACCAGTAATTGTAAGAACATTATCTTTTACATGAACCTTTACATCTTCCTTATTTACACCTGGAAGCTCAACAATAACTTCATATCTATCATCCTCTTCAATCATATCTACATTTGGAGACCATACGATGGACTTTTTATCTTCCAAATTTGATACCGCTTCAGAGAAGGATCTTTCAAACTCCCTAAGTAGTGAAAATGGTCTCTCAAAAATCTCATCAATTATTGACCTTCTAACAGGCAACCTTCTCATATTCTCACCTCCTTTTTAAGGGTTTTGTTATTTAGGGTGAAAATTTTAAAGTTAGTTAACAGTTTATGAAAACCTTAAAAAATTTCTTTAATTTTTTATGCTTTATAATATGAAACTTTATTTTAAGAGGGGCAGAAAGCCCCTTAATAAGAAACATTCAAACCAGCGGTAATTCCAAGCCTTGTAACAGGTGAGTTTTTACCCATTATTGAAAATCCATAATAACCATATTCATCAGCTGCTCCCAATTTAGCCCAAACTGAAATAGGACCAGTTTTATATTTTAGATATGGCATTATTGAAAAATTAGAGGAAGAAGAAACAGTAGTGTTTCCTACTTTGCCTTCTGTTTTTAATCTATAAATAAGGTCAAGTCCTAAGCTAAAAGAAGCTACTTCAGAAATTCCAAATTTATATCCTCCACCTACAATAAGTGCTAATTGATCTCCTTCATCATATTTTACATTATCTTCAGTTTTTTCTAAGGTTAAGGCGTAATTAACATTAGCATGAAAATCACCTGCTCCTGCCATAAATGGAACATTAGCTCCAAGACCAATTAAAACAGCATTCTGTCTATCTGAATTCGGCCACTTATCTCCACTAGCTTGAGGTCCTAAATCAAGTTGAAAGCCAACAAAACCATTAAAAAATACATATGAGCCACCAAGTAATAAATTCAAGTATTGAGGAGAAAATCCAGAACTAACAGAGGCACCAGATGAAGAAAATTGATGTTGTGAAAACTTGAAATCAACACCAGCATAAACCTTAGGACCAACCTCAGGTGAGAGAATATAGTATTTAGCATTTAGACCAAGATTTAGAATAGAAAAGGTAGCGCCAAAATCTTGGGCTTTACCGGTTGAATCATATTCTTGACTTGTAGAGCCATATCCAACATTCAGACCAGCAGAGAATTTTTCAGCATATGCGACACCAAACAATATAATCATTATGGTTATGAGCATTCTCATATTCTTTACCTCCTTTTGTAAAGTTTTAAAAGTTTAAGGCATAGCTAATAAAATGCTCAAAAAACAAAAATTTTATTTTGGTATATAGGTCAAAATTCTTTTACGATCTTTTTCTAAAACTTTTTTAAGATAATATCCTGTATATGAATTATTACAATTAGCAACATCTTCTGGTGTCCCTTCTGCTACAATATATCCACCTTTATCTCCGCCCTCAGGTCCCAAATCTATTACCCAATCAGCACATTTTATTACATCTAAATTATGCTCAATAACAATAACAGTATTTCCTTTATCTACAAGTCTTTGTAAAACATCTATCAATTTTTTAACATCATCAAAATGTAATCCTGTTGTAGGCTCATCAAGAATATATAAAGTTCTTCCTGTATCAACTTTACTTAATTCTTTCGCTAATTTTATTCTTTGGGCTTCACCACCTGAAAGTGTCGTTGCAGGTTGTCCAAGTTTAATATATCCAAGTCCAACATCTTCCAAAAGCTTTAATTTTCTATAAATTTTTGGAATATCTTCAAAGAATTTTAATGCCGATGAAACAGTCATATCCAAAACATCCGCTATATTTTTATCTTTATATCTAACCTCTAAGGTTTCAGAATTATATCTCTTTCCTTTACAAACTTCACATGGAACATAAATATCTGGTAAAAAGTACATTTCAACCTTAATATAACCTTCACCATTACAAGCTGAGCATCTTCCTTCCTCTTTATTAAATGAAAATCTTCCCTTACTATAACCTCTTGCTCTTGCTTCTTTTGTTAATGAAAAAACTTCTCTTATATCTGTAAATACACCTGTATATGTTGCGGGATTGCTTCTTGGCGTTCTACCAATAGGTGATTGGTCAACATTTATAACTTTATCAATATACTCTAAACCTTCAATCCTATCATATTCAAGTGGTTGCTCCTTTGATTTATAAAGCTCCCTTTTTAATGCTTTATACAATGTATCAATAATTAAGGATGATTTGCCACTACCAGAAACGCCTGTTATGACAACAAAAAGTCCAATTGGAATTTTTAAATTTATATTCTTTAAATTGTTTCCTCTTGCTCCATATAATGTTAAGAAAAATTTAGAAGGTTTTCTTCTTGTTATTGGAATAGGTATAGATAATTCACCAAGAAGATATTTAGCAGTTAATGATTTATCTTTAAATTTTTCTAATTCATTTGGCTTACCATATGCAACAACATAACCACCATTTTCACCTGCATAAGGTCCAAGGTCAATTATATAATCAGCTTGTCTAATTGTATTTTCATCATGCTCAACAACAATAACAGTATTTCCTAAATCTCTTAATTGTTTTAATGTATTTATAAGCCTTTGAGTATCTCTTGGATGCAAACCTATACTTGGCTCATCAAGAATATAAATTACACCTGTTAATCCTGAACCTATTTGTGTAGCAAGTCTAACTCTCTGCTCTTCTCCACCAGATAAACTTTCAGTCGTTCTATCTAAGGTTAGATAATCAAGTCCAACTTCAATTAAGAATTTTAATCTACTCTTTATTTCTTTAATAATTTTCTCTGCAATAATTTTTGACTTTTCATTTTCAAATGTTAAATTTTCAAGAAAATCATAAGCATCCTTAACACTCATTTTTGTAAATTCCCATATATTTATACCATTTACTTTAACGCAAAGTGCTTCCTTCTTCAATCTTGCACCATTACAAACAGGACACTTTACATAAATCATATATTTTTCAATTTCTTCCTTTATAAATTCAGAATCCGTTTCATTATACCTTCTGTAAAGATAAGGAATTACACCTTCCCAATAAGTGTAATGATTTGCCCCATATAAAACTGCTTCTTTAAATGATTCGGGAAGTTCTTTCCAAGGTTTTTTTAAATTAACATTATAAATCCTTGATAATTCTAACAAGTATTCCTTAATGCGGAAATTTGGCTCACCAATAGGCTCAATAGCTCCTTCTAAAATACTTAAATTTTCATCTTTAATAAGTAAGCTTGGGTCTATTTCTATTTTAAATCCTAAACCATGACATTCAGGACATGCTCCATAAGGACTATTAAATGAAAATAATCTTGGCTCAAGCTCACTTAAAGAAAATTCACATTTTGGACAAGATAAATGCTCTGAAAAAATTATTTCTTTAACACTATCATTTTCACTATATTCAACAATTACAAGACCATTTGCCTCTTTTAATGAAAATTCTATACTTTCAAATAATCTTTGCTTTACCTCCTCTCTCAAAACAATTCTATCAATTATAATATCAATATTGTGTTTTTTATTTTTATCAAGTTCAGGAATTTCTTCAATATAAATTTCGCCATCTATTCTAAATTTATTAAATCCCATTCTCAAATACTTTTCAAATAATTTTTTATATTCTCCCTTTTTCCCTCTTACAACAGGTGCCATTATTGTAATTCTTGTTCCAATTGGAAAACTTAAAACCTTATTTACAATTTCATCTATGCTCCACTTTTGTAAAGGAATATCATCCTTAGGACAATAAGGAATTCCAACCCTTGCGAAAAGCAATCTTAAATAATCATATATTTCAGTAGTTGTAGCAACTGTTGAACGCGGATTTTTTTGAATTTTCCTCTGCTCAATAGCGATAGCAGGCGAAAGCCCCTCTATACTATCAACATCAGGCTTTTCCATTATTCCAAGAAATTGACGAGCATAAGCACTTAAACTTTCAACATATCTTCTTTGACCTTCTGCGTAAATTGTTTCAAATGCTAATGAAGATTTACCACTTCCAGAAACACCTGTTATTACAACAAGCTTTCCTCTTGGAATTTTAACATTTATATTTTTAAGATTATTTTGTCTTGCTCCTGTTATAATTATGTACTTTTTTTCCATAATAAAGTCTAAAATTTTAAGGGTAAAGCGAAGCTGTTGAAAAAGCGAAAAATATGAGTTAAGAGCAAATGACTTTTGGTTTATTATCTTCAATAATTAAATTTCCAATTTTTGGCTCTCTATCATGCTCAAAAATCATTAAGTAATTGTTTTTTAAAATTAAGTTATAAATTTTATAACGAGCATATAAACTATCAACAGGATACAAATCATAACCCATAATATAAGGATAATGAATATGGTGAATTGTAGGAACTAAATCTGCCATAAAAATTAAACCTTTACCAAACCTTTCAATAATAACAACTTGATGACCTCTTGTATGCCCACCTGTTAAAACTAAATATATTCCATCCTCAACTTTATAATCACCTTCAATTAAAATCAATCTGTCTTTTATTGGCTCAATTCTTTCTTTAATATAACTTGCTCTGCTTCTTAAATGTGGGAAATTGGCATCTTGCCACTCCATAGACTGAACAATTACCTTTGCCTTCTTAAAGTTATAATTTACATAACCTGCCATATGGTCAAAATGTAAATGTGTAGCAATAATATAATCAACATCTTCTGGTCCAAAATCTAAACTATAAAATAAATCCTCTTCTTTAACATCGTAAATATCTTTGAACTTTTCATCCCAATTTTTACCAATTCCAACATCAATTAAATAAATATGTTTATTTGTTTTTACTAATAATGGATGACTTGCCATAGGTATTCTATTCCTTTCATCAGGTTTTATTAACTTTTCCCATATAACTTTTGGAACAACACCAAACATCGCACCACCATCAAGTGCAAATTTACCTCCATTTAAATGATAAATTTCCCAATCACCAACTTTAAGAACATTCATTTCAGTTCCACCTCATATATACATATATTTTTATCTTTCACTAAACGAGCAATGATAATTCTTGAAAAATAATCAAATTTGTAGTTGTTGTAAATAGTTTTTGCTTTGCTTGTATGATCTATGAAAAAATAGTTATTTTTATAGCCTAAGACAAATGTCCAACCATCTGCTGAAAGCTTATATTTTAAATCTTTTATTAAGAAAACGAAATTTTGAATTTTGAAATTTTTTATATCTAAAATTTTTGGTTCTTCAATTTTACTTTCAGTTAAAATGAGATTTTTAACATTTTTAAACTCACTTAAACAAATAGAATTATTTTTATCAAGTTTTCCACCATTTAAACTATTTAAAGATATTTCAAGTAATAAAAACCAAATCATTTTTTATCCTCCTTTTTTGGTCTAAATGAATATATACAAACATGGTCTTTTAAGTATCTAACCGCTAAATACCTTGTAAATAGAAATATAACTAAACTATCAACTTGAACTCTCATTCTACTTTCAGGGTCAATATAAATTTCAATTTCATCTGATTTAATAATTCTTAAAAATTTATTATCACTTGCCTTTAAAAATATGCTTCTTCTAATTTTATCCCAATTTTCAACCTTAAAATAATTTAACACATCAAATTCAAAACCCTTTGAAAAAATTTCCTCTGGAAACGAGCCAGCAAATTTACTAAATTCACTATGACAAATTTGATTATCCTCCTCTAAAATGCCTCCATCAAGAACCATAAACTGACTAAAAACGAAAATTAACATACGAAAATTTTAAAGTTTGGACTTAATGCTTTTAACTACTTACTTAAAAACCTTTTTCCCATCAATTATATATATTCCTCTTCTCGTGTTATTAACTTTCCTTCCTGTTATGTCATAAGTGCCTTTTATAAGTTTTTTATTTTCAATTTTTTCTGATATACTAATTGAGCTTAAAATTTTTCCGCTTAATATAGGTATTTTATTTGTCCAAGTAAATGAATTTTTATAATAAGTTTGATATAATGAATCTTGAAACATTCTAATTAACCCAAAATTAGCAATATAGGAATATGTAAGAACTTCCGTTTGATTTATAGAATCTAAATAATTTCCTGTAAGTATAATTTTGGAATGTAAATGTAATTTCACAAAAATGGGATTTATAGATTCTACTTTTGCTATTGATGGTTTGAAAATGATTGTATCTAATATGCTATCTCCATCTATGTCTAAAAATGGTAGTTTCGTATTTAGCATAATAAAACAAGTATCCCAAGCTTGCCAACTATCATTTATATTAGGATTGAATTTAGCAAATATAATTCTTTGATTGTGATAATAATTATTCCCTGTCCAAATAAAAGTAGAATCATTATTTGAGCGAATTTTAACAAGCTTTCCATTTATATTAAAGCAAAATCCATATAATGGCATATTCATTATAGATATTACACTATCTGCTTGTGTTGAAGTTTTTATATTAAAATTATAAACATCATATAGCCAAAAATTCCCAATTGTCAGTCCTAGGTAGTTTAACATAGTATCAAATTTTAAGGCTTTAAAATTTCAAATATGTTATTTTTAACCACTCTATATCAAATAAATATATCGGATGTTGAGGTAAGATACAAGGTAAATGAAACTCTCGTTCAGGTTGGAAAAACTACTGCTATTGGAAAAACAAAAGCAATAAGTGGTAAAATTTTTTTAAATTCTGATAATGCTTTTGATACAACTTCTATAATTAAAGTAGATTTATCAACACTAAAAAGTGATCAGGAAAGGAGAGATAGATATATAAAAACCAAAACACTTGAAGTTGAAAAGTATCCTTTTGCTGAGTTTTATCCTCAAAGAATTGAAGGATTGAAAGAAATTAAAGATGGAACTTATAATGTTAAAATTTATGGAAAATTGAAAATTAAGGATATTATTAAGAATGTTGTTTGGAGTGGTAAAATTGATATAAAAGATAATAAAGCTAATGTTTTCTTAAAAACTGAATTTCCCTTTGATTATTTTAATTTACAAAAGCCAAAAGTTCCTGTTGTTATTGAAATTGATGACCCAATTGTCTTAGAAGTTGAAGGTATTTTTGATATAAAGCAAAATAAAATTGATTAGCGTCATAATTATAGGTGATGAATTACTTGAAGGATTTACAAGTGAAAAAAATTTATTTATTATTTCAAACTTTTTAAGAGCATATAAAAAAAATCTTCCGCAAAAAGCAATAATTGTAAAAGATAACAAAGAAGAAATTATAAAAGCAATTAGAAGTTTATTAAGTGAAAATCCAAAAGTTATTATAACAACAGGTGGAATTGGACCAACGGAAGATGATTTAACAATTGAAAGTATTTCAAAAGCTCTAAATTTAAATCTTATAAAAACAGAATTTGAAACAGAAATTGAAAAATATAAATATGTTATTGAGGGTTTTAAACTATTTAAAAATCCAAAAGGTAAAGCACCTGCCCAAATTGGCTATTATAACGAAACTTTAATAATTATTCTTCCTGGTGTTCCTTATGAAGTTGAAGGTTTTTTATATGAAAGTGAAATTGGTAAAATGTTAATAAGTGAAATTGAAGAGGGTTATGAATTTTTAATTATTAAGACAAATGGGATATATGAAACTCAATTAAGAGAGATATTATTACCATATTATGATAAGCTTGGATTTTTTGGATATTTGCCAAGGAATGATGGTGTTTATTTAAAATTCAAATCAAATAGGCAAAAGCTTAATGAGATTAAAAATTTGCTTTCTGAGATTTTAAAAAATTATATATGGGGATATAATAATGATGAATTGGAATTTTTAGTAGGTAAAAAATTAAGTGAAAGGAAATTAAAAATTGCAATAGCAGAAAGCTTTACAGGTGGTTATCTTTCACATCTTATTACAAGAGTTCCTGGCTCCTCAAACTATTTCAAAGGCTCAATTATTGCTTATAATAGAGATATTAAAAGAAACATATTAAATGTTAAAGCTGAAAATATATATTCAAAGGAATGTGTTATAGAAATGGCAAGAAATGTTAAATTATTATTTAATGCTGATGTTGGAATTTCTACAAGTGGGGTGGCAGGTCCAGAGCCTGATGATGGAGTTGAAGTAGGAAGAACTTTTTTTGGAATTTCATATAAAGAAGATATTGCTTATGAATATAAATTTTCAGGTAGCAGAGATGCTATAAAAGAAAAAGGTAGTTATTATGCGTTGTTTTTACTTTTAAAAAATGTTAGTTAAAAATTGATCTTAAAAGCAACTTCTTATTCACTCTCTTTTTTAGGAACTTCAAAAAATTTATAAAAGAGCTGTCTAATCTCCCTAATATCCTCCTCTATCTTATCAAGCCTTCTATTAACATCATCTATTCGTTTATTCAGCAAATTAGCGACAATACTAATAAATACCACAAGACTTGCTATAATTGTTAAGGCTTGTATCCATTCCATTTATTCACTTTCCTTCTTAGGAATTTCAAAAAATTTATAAAAGAGTTGTCTAATTTCCCTAACATCTTCCTCTATCTTATCAAGTCTTCTATTAACATCATCTATCCTTTTATTCATATCATCCATCCTCTTATTCAACAAATTAGCGACAATGCTAATAAATACCACAAGACTTGCTATAATTGTTAAAGCTTGTATCCATTCCATTTATTCACCTTCCTTTTTAGGAACTTCAAAAAATTTATAAAATAACTGCCTAATTTCTCTAACATCTTCCTCTATCTTATCAAGTCTTCTATTTACATCTTGTCTTAAATCATCTATTCGTTTATTTAACAAATTAGCAACAATACTGATAAATACTACGAGACTTGCTATAATTGTTAAAGCTTGTATCCATTCCATTTATTTAAAATTTTAAAGTATGGTGTTAAGTTATTAATGCCTTGTCCAATAATTCTGAAACTATTTATTTTTCTTTATTTTACTACCCACCCTAAAAACAAGGCTTAGCCTTATAAATGCCCATTTTTCGGCAATGGATTTTCGCCCCCTAAATACCCCCCAATAAAATCTATAATTTTTTAAAATTTTCATAAATTAATTGAAAATCAATAAATTAAGCCAAAGGCTTATTATTAGGGTAGGGAGCAAAATATATTAGAAGTTTCTTATGCTTTAAAATTTTTAATATGAAACTTTTAAATTTTCTAATTTTAACCTTGGGGATGATTTTATTGTTTAGTTGTAGGAAGAATGTAACATCTGAAACTTCTGATATACCTCAGGATACAGTCAAGGGAAGTTGGAAAATGGAAGGAGGGATGGGTAAATTGAAATATGAACCTTATTTACCATATGATACGCTCTTTGTTTATATAGAAATTAAAGATACAATAGGCTCAACATCAAAGCCAAGTGTAAAAATTTCAAATGGTATTAATGAAATTATCATGGATACAATATACTGCTATCCTAGTGGATATTATAGGCAATGTAGTACATTTGGAGAGTATCCAACTTCATTTTACAGGAGAAATACACTTTATAGTTTAGAAGTAAAAATTGACGCAAATAAATACCTAAAAGGTTATTTTTATACACCAAACATAGATTCTATGAAAATTATCTCACCTGATTCAGTTCCTAAAAATACTTCATTTACAATAAGATGGCAATTCTTTGGAGTTCCAAGCAGTTATGATTCTCTTTATTTAGGGATTGGGACCTTTGATACTACATGTTTAGCAATTTTTTTACCAGGCAATACTACTCAATATACTACTACACTTACAAATCCATGTAAAAATCTAGATACAATTCTTATAGGTGTTGGCTATATTAGAAAGAAAATTTTTGTTGATACTACAAAGAGATTTGATGTTTTTATATACAGAATAAGACCTTTCAAAACTTACTAATAGATTATACATATGCCTACTGCATAATTTTCAGAATGGCTAATGGATATTTCAATTTTTCTACTTCCAAGAAGCTCTTTAAGTCTTCCATTTAAAATAACAATTGGTTTTCCTTTGTCAATATTTAAAACTTCTATATCCTTAAATGAAAATCCAGAAGTCATACCAATTCCAAGTGCTTTTAAAACAGCTTCTTTTATAGCAAATCTTCCCGCTAAACTATGAAAAGCATTTTTTCTTGAAAAACAATAATTTATTTCATTTTCTGTAAAAATCCTTTTTAAAAACTTATCACCAAACTTTTCATATAACTTTTTAATTCTTTCAACTTCAATAATGTCAATGCCAACATTCATAAATTGAAATTTTAAAGGTTAAAAAAATTCATAAAATTGCCTTGTCCAATAATTCTGAAACTATTTATTTTATTATATTTTTCCCACCCACCCTATAAATAAGCCTTCGGCTTACTTTCGCCCTCTTAATAGTCCCCCCATGAAATCAATAATTTTAGAAAATTTTTTATAACTTATTGATTATTAGGAACTTAACACTATTTATTGGACAAATCAGGCTAATCAATGCTCACAAGCAAAAAATGGAGTTTTTTAAAGCCAAAGCCTTACTTTTAGGATAGGTGGAAGAGAAAGTCCAATTTTTATCTTATACTTTAAACTTTCAAAACTATAATGATGGTTGTTCTTTCAGGAATGAGACCAACAGGTAAATTACATTTAGGTCATCTTGTTGGTGTTTTGGAAAATTGGAAAAAATTACAAGAGAAATATAATTGTTATTTTTTTATAGCAAATTTTCATGCTTTAACTGATGACCCTAAAATTGCCTTTGAAGTTAAGAATAATACAATAGAAGTAGTTAAAGATTGGTTGAGTGTAGGCATTGAGCCTAATAAAAGCACATTATTTATTCAATCAAAAATTAAAGAACATGCAGAGCTTCACTTAATTTTATCTATGCTTGTCTCATTAAGTAGATTACTCAGAAATCCAACATATAAGGAAAAAATAGAAGAATTAAGAAAAAAGGGGATTGAAACAAAAATTAACTTAAAAATTGATGATGAAAAAATTGATGAAATAATAAAGTCAAATGTTGAATTTATTTCCAAGACATTTGAAAATGAAAACAATTTAGAAAAAATAAAAGACCAAATATACAGAAAACTAAAAAGTGATATTCTTGGAATTATTAAAGAAACTATTGAAAGCTCTATTGAAATTGAGGAAACTTCTATAAATTCTGAAATTAGTTATGGATTTCTTGGTTATCCTGTTTTACAATCAGCAGATATTCTAATTTATAGAGCAAATTTTGTTCCTATTGGTCAAGATCAGATTCCTCATTTAGAATTAACAAGAGAATTAGCAAAAAAATTTAATAGCTTATTTAAAGAAATTTTTCCAATTCCAGAGCCTCTTTTAACTGAATTTCCAAAGGTTTTAGGAATTGATGGGAGAAAGATGAGTAAAAGTTATAATAATGCAGTTTATATTTCAGATGATAGTCAAACACTAAAAAATAAAATTAAAAATTATTTTACTGACCCACAAAAAATTAGAAAAAATGACCCAGGAAGACCCGATATTTGTCCGATTTATTATTTACAGAAGATATTTAATAGCCAAGAAAAAGAAGAAATTTATAATGATTGCTCACTTGGAAAATTGGGTTGTGTTGATTGTAAAATGAAGCTATTTAATAAGCTTGATAAATTTTTAGAGCCAATTAGAGAAAAAAGAAATTTAATAAAAGATGATGAAGTTATTGATATATTAAATGATGGCTCAAATAAGGCAAAATTAAGAGCCCAAGAAACGATGAATTTAATTTATAATGCTATGGATTTTAATTTTTAGTAATTTCTTCTCTTAATTTTGAGCTTCCCCATAGTAAATCAATGGGCATTATGTTATATTCAAATTCATAAGGAGGGTCTAAAAATTTAAATTCCGTAGGATATAATTTTTTTATTGTTTTTAAAATTTTAACAGCACATTCAACAGGTTTAAATCGCTTTCTATCTATTACATGAATATAAAATCCACCACAAATCTCGTTTTTATATTTACTAAATGTAGGTCTAAAATAAATAGGTCTTAATATAGCACCTTCAATTTCAAGATATTTTTCCATTTCAAATGGATTTATAAATGGCGCTCCGAATATCTCAAATGGTCTTGTTGTTCCTCTACCTTCTGATATATTAGTTCCTTCCAATAAACACATTCCTGGATATACAACAGCGGTTTTAACATCAGGGATATTAGGTGAGGGCATTACAAATGGAAAATCTATTTCATCAAGATATTTTTCTCTATTCCAATTTTCAACTTCATATAAAACAATATCAACATTTTCAATTTCAGCCACCATTTTTAAAATTTCTCCATAAGTTTTTCCATGTCTTATAGGAATTTTATATAGGCCAACAAAAGATGTAATTTCATTTATTGGTCCTTCAACATCTACACCATTTATAGGATTTGGTCTATCAAGAATAATTATTTTTTTATTCATTAAACCTGCTTTTTTAAGAACAATAGCACAACTCCAAACATAAGTATAAAACCTACAACCTATATCCACAATATCAAAAATTATCCCATCTACACTTTCCAAATCTTCATCTTTTGGAATTAAAGAATTAAAATCCTTACCATATAAACTTATTGTTTTAATACCAAATATATTATTTTCAATAACGTTCTCTCCATACTGATAAGTTCCAAAAAATCCATGCTCTGGTGTAAAAATGATTTTTATTTCAAGCCCTGATTTTAGAATTTTAAATAATGAAAGCTTATAATCATAATCAATAGCAGGAGAATGGGTTAAAATAGCAAATTTTAAATTTTTAAACTTATTGGCTTCTTCTAAAAATTTATGAAGACCAATCCTTAACATTTTCTATAAAATCTTCAAACTTCATACCTCTTGAAGCTTTTAAAATAATCCTTTTAAAGGTTTTTGAATAATTTTTAAGAAATTCAAAAGCCTTTTCCTTACTATCAAAGTAATAACAATTTATTTTTCCTTTAAGCTCATCATAAGTCCATTTCACAAATTTGCCTACAAATATGAAATTATCATGTTTCAATTCTAAAATGTATTTACCAATTTGCCTGTGATAAAACTCCGAAAATTCTCCAAGTTCAAGCATATCACCAATTATAAATAAATTCTTTTTACTTGGTTTTATAGAATATAGTAATGCTTTAAAGGAAGCGGGATTTGAATTGTAAGCATCGTTTATTATTTCAAAATCATTAATTTTTAAAATTTCCATTCTCATGCTTTCAGATTTAAAATTTTTTAAAAATTTGTAAGGCTCTTTTATATTAAAAAATTCACAAACTTTCATAACACATATTGCATTTTCAAGCCATCCATAGTTAATAAAATCAACATAATCATCATTTAAAAATAATCTAACTCCAATTTCAAGAAATTCATATTTATAATCATTTATGTCAAATGTTATAATTTTTTGGGGTTTTTTGATAATGTTTGAAAACTTTAAATAATCTTCTTTTCTTATAAAACCAACATCAGCAAATTTAAATATATTACTCTCTTCAATAGCAATATTTTCAATAGACTTAAAAAATTCAATATGCTCAACTTCTATATTCGTTAAAATAGCATATCTCGGCTTTGCTATATCAACTAAAAACTCAACTTCACCTATATGATTTGTTCCAATTTCAAGAATTAAGAATTGTGCTTCTTTTGGTGTATTTAAAATCGTTAAGGGAACGCCAATATGATTATTATAACTTTTAGGACTTTTATAAGTCTTGTAAAAATTTGAAAAAACTTTAAATAACATTTCTTTGGTTGTAGTCTTACCTACCGCTCCACCAATAGCAATTACATTCGTTTGATTTAGATATTTATCTCTATAATACTTTGCTAATCCAATTAAGGCATTTAAAGGATTTTTAACTTTTATAATTTGTCTTAAATTCCTATTAAAACTTTCAGAAACAATACATCCAACTGCCCCCTTACTTAATGCTTCTTCCGTAAAATCCTCACCATTGAATTTCTCACCTTTTAATGCTATAAATAACTCTCCCTCTTTTATTGCTCTACTATCAGTTGAAAAACCTTTAATTTCCCTATCTTCTCCTATAAGCTCTGAATTTAGCAATTCTGCTATTTCTGAAAGTCTCATTCTTCCATATGAGCTACAATGGTTATAAAGAAATAAGGAAGACACCAAAAGAAAGGATAAATAGGATTATTTAGGAGATATAATGGATCTCCTACGAAGAAAAATAAAAATCCAATAGTGCCTATAATCCATCTTAAACCCAAATCACTTCCAAGGTAAATTAAAATTACTGCTACTAGTAAAGCAAAATTTATGTTAAGAGCTATTAAGAATAAATAAGAGGTAAGCTTTTGAGGTATAAACGGTAAAAATATAAAGCTTAATAAGATAGATATTGCTATAATTAAAAGCCAAATTACAGATTTAGTTCGGTTTAAGGAAAAACCCTGTCTCAAAAGACCTTGAAGCATAAAGAATATAGAAAGAGTTAAATAAAATCTTGATATAATATGTAGAACTTCAGAATTTAGCAACTCAGAGATTGGAATTGTTATAGCATTTAAACTAAGTAAGACCCAAAACTTACCTCTCAAATTATCTAAACCTATAATAAGAGCTTTCCTTATACCTGATATGAAACTAAAAGCACCAAGAATTGCGAAAGTATATTTGAGATTTGAAGGATTTATGAAGATCATAGCAAAATTTACAACCAAAAGGAAAAAGTTTATAAATCTCAATACCCAAACCATAATGAAAATTTTAAAGCATTTGAATTAAGCGTTTTAACTAAACTTTAAAATTATCACCACTTATGAAAAGTGTGTATATTGAAAATTTAAAAAACTTTGTAAATGAAGAAGTTGAAATAAAGGGATGGCTTTATAATAAACGTTCAAGTGGCTCAATTAAATTTTTGATAGTAAGAGATGGGACAGGTTTTGCTCAATGTGTAATGAGTAAAAGTGATGTAAAAAGTGAAATTTTTGAAATGGACATCCCCTATGAATCATCAATTATTGTTCGTGGAATTGTTAGAGAGGATAAAAGAGCACCTGGTGGTTATGAAATTCTATTAAAAGATTTAGAAATTGTTTCAATATGCGAGAATTATCCAATTCCAAAAGTAAAAGAAGATAATATTCCAAATGTTGATGTTTTAATGCCAATTAGACATTTATGGATTAGAGGAAGAAAACAATGGGCAATTTTAAGAATTAGATCGGAAGTTGAGCAAGCAATTCATGATTTCTTTTATAATAAAGGATTTATTAGAACTGATGCTCCAATTTTAACACCGAATAGTGTTGAAGGAACAACAACATTATTTGAAATTGATTATTTTGGAAGACCTGCTTATTTATCTCAATCAGGACAACTATATGTTGAAGCAACGATGATGTCATTTGGTAAAGTTTATTGTTTTGGACCAACATTTAGAGCAGAAAAATCAAAAACAAGAAAGCACTTAACGGAATTTTGGATGGTTGAGCCAGAAGTCGCCTATGCGACACTTGAAGATATTATTGATTTAGCAGAAGAATTTGTTGAATATATTGTTCAAAGGGTTCTTGAAAGAAAAATTGAAGAGCTTAAAATTCTTGAAAGAGATCTTAAAGAACTTGAAAATGTTAAAAGACCATTTTATAGAATAACTTATGAAAAAGCAATAGAGATTTTAAAGAATAAAGGATTTAATATCAAATATGGAGATGACTTCGGAGCTGATGAAGAGAGAGGAATTTATGAAGAATTTGATAAACCTGTTTCTATAATGTTTTATCCAAAGGAAATTAAACCATTTTATATGAAAATTGATTATCATGATAAAACGAAAGTTAGGAATTTTGATATGCTTGTAAAAGGTGTTGGTGAAATTATAGGAGGAAGTCAAAGAGAAGAAAATTTAGAGATTTTAATTGAAAGAATTAAAGAGGAAAATTTGCCTATGGAGGTTTATGAATGGTACCTTGATATTAGAAGATATGGAAGTGTGCCACATTCAGGATTTGGTCTTGGGATTGAAAGGACAGTCTTATGGCTAACAAATGCTAATCACATTAGAGAAACAATTCCATTTCCAAGACTAATTGATAGAATTTATCCGTGAAAAAAATTTTATTTATAAATACCGCTCCATATATTGCGGGAAGCTTATTAAGTGATTTAAAACTTGCTAAATTACTTCAAAAAAACGGCTTTGATGTTTATTTTTCAACAATTTTAGAGAATATAAAAAAAGAATTTAATGAATTGAAATTTATTGATTTTAATGAAGTTTTAAAGAAAGCAAAAAATTTTGATATTATTTTTTTAACTGAAAGCAAGGCAAGAAACTTATTAATTTTAATAAAATTTCTAAATCCAAAAGCAAAAATTTTTTCTGTAAGAAGAGCATTGCCAAAAAGTACAAAATTATCAATTCTTATTCAAAATTTATTTTCTGATAAAATACTTTGTGTTAGTGAAGATATTGCTAAAAGAATTAGCTCAAAGAAAACATTTGTTATTTATTCTTTCGTTGATAAAATAAATGGAATTAAAAGCTCTTTTAATAATCCAATTGTTTTTGGTTATCTTGGAAGAAATGATTATGATAAGGGAACTGACATTTTACTCCAAGCTTATAAAATTAAGAAATTTAAACTTGTTTTAGCAGGTTATTTTGAAAATTCTGAATTTTTGAAATATGATGTTGAATATCTTGGGTTTATAAAAGATAAAAAAATGTTTTTTGATAAAATTGATGTTTTAATTTTACCTTCAAGAAGAGAAGGATTACCAGAGGTTATTTTAGAATCATTTTCTTTTGGAGTTCCCGTAATAGCAAGTAATGTAGGAGGCATTCCAGAAATTGTTAAAGAGAATTATAATGGTTTTTTATTTGAAAGTGAAAATGTTAATCAACTTATTGAAAAAATTGAATTTATTGAAAAAAATCCAAAAATTATTTTGGAAATTTCTAAAAATTGTGTAAAAACAATTGAAGAAAAATTTTTGCCAGAGCATATGTTAGAAAGAATTTTGAAAGTTATAAATGACTAATACTCCAATAACATTCAATCCCATTTTCTCTTAAAATATCACATAATGTTGAGCTTCTAATACCATCTGAGCAGGTAATAAAATAAATGTTATTTTTATCAAATTTTTCAAGATTTTCAATATAATAGAAAAAGTCATCATTACTTTTAATTTCAATATGAATATAAGGCTTTTGTAAGTTTTTCCTTAAATAAATTAGCATTTCCATAGGTATGGCTTTCAAATTTTTTATATAAACACCATTTATTTCAGCACTTTCAAGATTTTCCAAAATTTCCTTATATTTTTCCAAATCCTTTTCACTTAAAATTGTCATACCTTAAAATTTTAGAGCTTAACGATATGGTTATAATATCATATGATATATCCCTTTTAAGAGCAGAAATGGAGCAACTTGCTAAGGAAAAAAAGTCCATCGTTCTAAATCCAGACAATCAAGCAATTTTATATATAAAAAAGCACAAACCAAAAGTAATTATTTTAGATATATCATCAGCGGAAAGTTTATTATATGAAGTTTATTTGGCTATAAAAAATGAAATTCCAGATGCCAAATTTATCATTACGGGATACCAAAAATTTTTAAGAGGAAAATTTGAAGAAGTTGAAGGATTTAAAGTATTTCCATATAGTAGTAAAAAGGTTAAACAAATTTTAAAAGAGCAATTTAAGTTATGAGCAATCTATTATATGAGATTTCAAAATGTGGAACACCAATATATTTTTATTTAAAAGAAAAAATTTTGGAAAATTCTCAAAAGCTTAAAAATCATTTTAAAAATGTTAATATATTTTATGCAGTTAAGGCAAATTTTAATTTAAAAATTTTAGAAATTTTTAAAGAGCAAGGATTTGGTTTTGAAGTTGTTTCAAAAGGAGAATTAAAATTGGCTTTATTAACAAAAATAAACCCTAAGAAAATTATATTTAATGGTAATGGAAAAACTTATGAGGAAGTTAAGTTTGCTATTGAAAATGGTGTTGAATTTTTTAATTTTGATAGTCTTGACCAATTACTATTACTTGAAGAAACTGCCAAAGAATTAAACAAAACAATAAAAGCACTTATGAGAATTAAGCCTCTTGTTGATGTTGAAACTCATTCCCACTTACAGACAGGAACATTTACAAGTAAATTTGGTTTAGGTGATGAAGAAATAGATGAAGTTATTGATATTTACAAAAAATTAAAAAATGTTAAAATTATAGGAATACATAGCCATATTGGCTCAAATATAAAAGATGAAGAACCATTTATTAAATCCGCTTATAGAGTTTTAAAAATTGCTAAAATTTTTGATAATATAGAAATTTTAAACGTTGGTGGAGGATTTGCAATAAATATGAATTTTAAAGAAATCCCAAAACTATATAATGAGCTTTCAAATAAATATCAAATTTTTATAGAGCCTGGAAGGTACTTAATAGCTGATGCTGGATTTATATTAACAAAAGTTATTTCTATAAAAAAAGGTTATCCACATGATTTTTTAGTTATAGATTGTGGAATGTCTGAACTTATTAGACCTGCCTTATACTCCGCTTATCATCCAATTAGAAGTTTAGAAAATAGAAATTCGGAAAAGTTTTATATTGTGGTAGGTCCAATTTGTGAAAGTTCAGATGTTTTTGGTGAGTACTTTTTACCAAATATGAAATTAAATGAACTTCTTATTATTGAAAATTGTGGTGCTTATGGCTATTCCATGTCTTCAAATTATAACGGAAGGGAAAAACCGCTTGAAATTTTAATTGAAAATGATAAGTTTGAAATCATAAATGAAAGAAAATTCTTATAACTATGTACCTTGGAATTCACGATGGACATACCGCAACCGCTTGTCTATTCAAAGATGGAAAAATCATTGCTTGTATATCAGAAGAAAGAATAAATAGAATTAAGGAATGGGGAGGATTTCCAAAAAACGCCATATTAGAAGTTTTACGAATTTCAAATGTTAAGCCATCTGAAATAAAAGCAGTTGGTATTAGCTCTATATTTCCACCAATTAGAAGTGTAGAAGAACTTGAAAGTCATTTATTAAAAAAATTAGCAAAATTTTCAATAAAATTCATTCCAAAATCTATAATTAGAAGCTCAAATTTGAGAAAGTTATTTTTAGAAATTTATGAAATGTTATCAAATAGGAAAGATTATGTTAAAAATGAGCTTGAAAAAATTGGCATTAAAGCAAAAGTCTATTTATATGAGCATCATTTTATTCATGCTTTTACAAGTCATGTTTTATCAAAAACAAGAAAAGAAAATTTAATAATTACACTTGATGGTTCTGGCGATTTATTGTCAGGAACTATAAGTATCGGAAGAAATAATGAAATAATTAGAATTTCCGAAATTTCAAACTATGATTCTATTGGTGAATTTTATATGAGAATTACACAATTCTTAGGAATGAAACCATTATCTCATGAGTATAAAGTTATGGGGCTTTCTGCTTATGTTGATGAAAATGACAAATATGCGATAGAAACTTATAAAATTTTTAAAAATTTTTTTGATGTTAAGGATTTAAAAATTTACAATAAGACAGGAGCATATAAAAGCCTTTATTTAAATTTTTTTAAAAATCAAATTTTAAATAAAAGATTTGATTATATTGCTTTTTCTGCTCAAAAGTTATTAGAAGAAACTGTTATTGAGCTTGTTAAAAATGCTATTAGGAAAACGAATATAAGGAATGTTGTTCTTGGTGGGGGTGTTTTTATGAATGTTAAATTAAATAATAAAATTTTAATGCTTGATGAGGTTGAAAATTTATTTGTAATGCCAAGTTGTTCAGATGAATCGTTAGCAATTGGTTGTGCTATTAAATGTGCAATTGATGAGGGTTTTAAATTTGAAGATGTTAATTATCTTGAAGATATATATTGGGGAACTTCTTATAGTAAAGAAGAAGTTGAAAATGCTCTTGAAAATTTAGATGAAAAAGAATTTGAAATTAAATATATTTCAGATGATATTGATGAGTTTGTTGGTGAGTTAATAAGTGAAAATTATATTATAGCAAGATTTAAAAATAGAATGGAATTTGGAGCAAGGGCACTTGGTAATAGAAGTATATTAGCAAATCCAAGTAATCTTGAAGTTATTACAAGAATAAATAAAGCTATAAAACAAAGGGATTTTTGGATGCCATTTGCTCCAACAATTTTATATGAAGACCAAGATAGATATATAATAAATCCAAAAAATCATCAAGCTTATTATATGATAATGGCATTTTTTACAAAAGAAGAAGCCCATAAACATCTTAAATCCGCCCTACATCAATATGACTTATCAGCAAGACCTCAAATTTTAATAAAAGAGCATAATGAAAGTTATTATAAACTTATTAAAAGATTTAAGGAGAAAACAGGAATAGGTGGAATTTTAAATACTTCATTTAATTTACATGGAGAGCCAATTGTTATGTCTCCAAATGATGCTATATGGACATTAAAAAATTCCCTTCTTGATGGACTTGCTATTGAAAATTACTTAATTTTAAGAAAAAAATTATAAAAAACATTTAAAAATTTTTCGGAACTATTGATTTAATAGAGGAGGAAAGAAAAATAAGAAATAATCTATATTTTAGAATTATTGAAGGGGGCGAAAGTAATGAAATTATTAGGTTTTACGGGGGAATTTAAGGGGGACGAAGTTTTAAGCCATGGGCTTATTTTTAGGGTAGGTGGGAAAACAAAGAAATAATCCACATTTTAGAATTATTAGATAAGGCAAAATATAAATAAAATATAAATGCTTTGTCCAATAAATAGTGTTAAGTGGTTGATAATCAATAATTTATGAAAATTTTAGGAAATTATAGATTTTTGGGGGGAATTTAAGGGGGGCAAAGCCCCCCAAGTCAAAAAATGGGGTTTTTTAAAGCCGAAGGCTTGATTTCAGGGTGGGTGGGAAAATCAAGAAAAATAAATAGTTTTAGAATTATTGGACAAGGCAAAATATAAATAAACTAATCCTTTAAAATTTTAAAACTTTGGAGCGATATCCATTAGCTTGTATTATTTTAGCAGGTGGTAAATCAAAGAGAATGAAATCAAAGAAAAGTAAAGTTTTACATAAACTTTGTGGAAAGCCTATTATAAGTTATCCAATTAAGGCATGTAAAAGTTTAATTCCAGACGAATTATATATTGTAATTGGTCAAAATAGCGAAGATATAAAAAATGTAATAAATGACAATGATGTAGTTTTTGTGTATCAAAGTGAGCCTCTTGGAACAGGACATGCAGTTATGCAAGTAATTCCATACTTAAAAAATAAAGATATGGATGTTTTAATAATGCCTGCTGATGCTCCACTAATTAGAATAGAAACAATAAAAGAACTTTATAATTTTCATAAAGAAAATGATGCACTTGTTAGCATTTTAACAACAGAAATGCCAGACCCAACAGGATATGGAAGAATAATTAGAAGTAGTGGTAATAGAGTTTTAATGATTGTAGAAGAAGCGGATGCTTTCCCTGAAGAGAAACAAATAAAGGAAATCAATTCAGGTATATATATATTTGAAAGTAATATTTTAATTGAAGCATTAAATGAAATTAAACCTGATAACAAACAAGGCGAATACTACTTAACAGATGTTATTGCTATTATTCAAAGAAAATATGGAGGTGTTTATGCTTACAAAATAAATGATTGGAAAGAAATTATAGGTATAAATACAAGGGAGCAATTAGCACAAGCTCATTCAATTTTACAAGAAAGAATAATTAAAAGACATTTAGAAAACGGAGTTAGCATATTATTTCCAAATCTCGTTTATATTGAAGAAGATGTTATTATTGAAAGTGATGTAGTAATTTATCCATTTGTATCAATTCTTGGCAATAGCTATATTAGTGAAAATTGTGAAATTGGTCCTAATGTTATTTTAGAAAATTATAAGACAAAAAAAGGCGAAATTATAAGAAATACCTATTTGAAAGGATGAGTGTTTTAGAGCTTTTAAAACTTTTAAGAAAAAAGGAAATTACACCTTATGAAGTGATCTCAGAATACATAAAAGTTATTGAAGAAAAAGAAAATGTTTATAATGCTTTTATTAATGTTTATAAGGAAGAAGCAATCAAAAGAGCATTAGAACTTTCAAAATCCAATCCCGAAGAATACCTATTATATGGTATTCCAGTTGCTGTTAAAGATAATATAGCAGTTGAAAATATGGAATTGACTTGTGGCTCACGAATTTTACTTGGATTTAAATCTCCTTATTCTGCTACTGCTGTTAGAAGATTAATAAATGAAGGTGCTATAATTATTGGAAAGACAAACTTAGATGAATTTGGAATGGGTTGCTCTACGGAGTTTTCTTATTTTGGTCCTACGAGAAATGCGATAAATCCTGAATATGTTGCTGGTGGCTCTTCAGGAGGCTCAGCAGTTGCAGTCAAAATTGGAGAATGTGCTATTTCTCTTGGCTCAGATACAGGAGGCTCAATAAGACAACCTTCTGCTTTTAATGGACTTGTTGGACTTAAACCAACCTATGGCAGAGTTTCAAGATACGGTTTAGTAGCATTTGCTTCAAGTTTAGATCAAATTGGACCAATTGGACTTAATGTTAAAGATGTAGCTTATATTTGGACAATTATCTCAGGATATGATCCAAAGGATAGCACAAGTGTAAATATTCAAGTTGAGAAATTTGAGGAAATTTTTAAATTTAAAAAATATAAAATTGGTGTTCCAAGAGATATTATTACAGATGATGTTGATAAGGAGATAAAAGAAGGTTTTGAATATGCTATAAAAAAACTTATAGATATGGGACATATTGTTGAAAACATTAAATTAAATTATTGGAAATACGCTTTAAGTGTTTATCATATAATAAGCTCATCGGAAGCAAGCTCAAATTTATTAAGATATGATGGAATAAGGTATGGTTATAGAGCAGATGGTAAAGACTTAATGGAAATTTATTTTAAAACAAGAAGCGAAGGCTTTGGTGATGAAGTTAAAAGAAGGATTTTAATCGGAACATTTTGTTTATCTTATGGATATTATGATGAATACTATATAAAAGCGAGTAAAGTTAGAAGATTATTAAAAGAAGATTTTATTAATGCTTTTAAGAATGTTGATGTTATAATCACTCCAACTGTTCCAACATTTCCTTGGAAAATTGGTGAAAGAATAGATGACCCTATGAAAATGTACTTGGCAGATATTTATACTGTTCTTGCTAATTTAGTTGGTATTCCAGCAATATCCGTTCCCATTAAAAAAGCAAGTAATGGTTTTTATATTAATCTACAAATTATGGGAAACTATTTTAGAGAAGCAGATATTTTTGATTTAGCAGAGCAAATTTTTTACGGAAATAATTCAATTTAAACTTCCAGAATTTTTTCTCCAAACTTCTCAATATAAACTCTTAAAATCCACTGAGCGCCCTCACCAAGTGCACAAAATGTTTTGCCTTTCATATAATTACAAATCTCATATAAAATATCTAAATCTTTCTTTTCACCTTTTCCTATTTCAATTTTCCTTAAAATTCTAACAGCCCAAGGAAGTCCATCCCTACAAGGCGTACACCAACCACAACTTTCAAAAGCAAAAAATTGGACTGACCTTCTTATAATTTTAACTAATGGAATTCTATCATCTATTACAATTACTGCTCCACTACCAAGCATTGTGTTTTTCGCAGAACAATCTTCATAAGTTGCCGGAATATCTATTTCCTCACCAACTAAAATTGGTGCTGATAGTCCTCCTGGAATTATACCAACTAATTTTGAACCTTCTCTTAATCCTCCTGCATATTCCATCAATTGTCTAAAAGTTATTTTACCAAGTTCAAACTCACAAACTTTTGGCTTTTTAACTGCTCCGCTAATTGTAAAAATTTTTGTTCCTGGACTTTTTTCTGTTCCAAGTTTTCTATACCAATCTCCACTATTATTTATAATAATTGGAATGTTTGCTATTGTTTCAACATTATTTACAACAGTTGGTTTTCCATAAAGTCCTTTTGTTGCAGGAAATGGTGGCTTTAATCTTGGAATTCCCCTACCACCTTCAAGTGAATTTAATAGTGCAGTCTCTTCACCGCATATATAAGCGCCAGCAGCAGGATAAATATGTAAATCAAAAGAAAACGAACTTCCAAGAATGTTTTTACCTAACAATTTGTTATCATAAGCTTCTTTGATAGCAGATTTAAGAACTCTAAATGCATCAAGATACTCAGCTCTTAAATATATAAAACCTTCATTTGCCCTAATAGCATAAGCAGATATTATTGCTCCTTCAATCAACAAGTGTGGTGCCTTTTCTAAAATTTCCCTATCTTTAAAAGTTCCAGGTTCTCCTTCATCTGCATTTATTACAAGATAATGCTCATTATTATCCATAGGAACAAATGACCACTTTTGACCTGTTGGAAATCCAGCACCGCCTCTACCCCTCAGACCTGATTTTTTAACTTCTTCAATAATTTCCTCAGGTTTCATTTCAAGTGCTTTTTTAATTGCTTTATAACCACCTTTTTTAATATAATTTTCTATACTAATTGAGCCTCCATTATCACAAAATGATAAAATTAATCTATTCTCTATAAGTTCCATGGATTTACAGGTGTTTCATCAAATTTATATATTACACTTTTCTTTTCCGTAAATAATTCAATAGCATCCAAGGATAATTCCCTTCCAAAACCTGATTGTTTATAACCTCCAAATGGAAGGCCAGGAATAGCAGTAAGAGGATGATTTATTGTAATACTACCTGCTCTTATACTATTTGAAACCCTTATTGCTCTTTTTACATCTCTTGTCCAAATTGTTCCAGCAAGACCATACTTTGAATTATTTGCTAATTTAATTGCCTCTTCTTCACTTTCAAAAGACATTACAACCACAACAGGACCAAATATCTCCTCTTTAAAACATATATTCTCTGTTGAATTTAGTTCTAAAATTGTAGGCATATAATAATTTCCATTTTTCAAATCTTCATTTTCTATCTTTTTTCCACCATAAATTAACTTTGCTCCTTCTTCCAAACCTTTCTCAACATATTTATGAACACTATTTAAATGTGATTTTGAAACAAGAGGTCCCATTTGAGTTTCTTTATTTATTGGATTTCCAATTTTTATTTTCTTGGTTTTTTCAGTAAATTCTGAAAGGAATTTATCATAAATTTTTTTATGGATAAACAATCTACTTCTTGCCTCACAAGACTGACCAGAATTATAATATATTGCCCAAATTGAGCCATTTATAGCATCTTCTAAATCAGCATCTTCAAAAACGATATTAGCAGACTTTCCTCCCAATTCTAATGAAACTCTCTTTATAGTATTGCTTGCCAATTTCATAATTTCTGAGCCTGTTTTTGTTTCACCTGTAAATGAAATTTTATTAATGCCTTCATGACTTACTAAATATGAGCCTATTTCATTTCCTGGACCTGTAATAACATTTACTACACCATCAGGAATTCCAGCTTCTTTACATAATTTAGCAAGCTCCAACGCGGAAAGTGGTGTCCAACTTGCAGGTTTAATTATCACACTATTACCACAAGCAAGAGCAGGTGAAAGCTTCCATAATGTTAGCATTAAAGGATAATTCCAAGGAACTATTAAAGCACAAACACCAATAGGTTCCCTAATTGTATAATTAAAGTGTCCAGGAAGGGTTGGAATAGTTTCACCCATAATTTTATTTATAGCTCCAATATAAAATTCCAAAACACTTATTCCTGCTGATATTTCAGTTTTTGAAGCATTTATTGGCTTTCCTACATTTAAAGTTTCTATTTGAGCAATTTTGTCAAGATTTTCAGATAAGAGCTTTGATAAATTTTGTAAAATTCTAATCCTTTTATTTATTGATAAATTTTTCCACTTTTCAAAACCTTCTCTTGCCGACTTTACAGCCAAATCAACATCCTCTTTACTAGCAATATGATATTTAGCTAAAATAGAGTTATCATGAGGATTTATAACTTCACCTATGCCACCTCTTCCATCCACAAAATTACCATTTATGAAAATTTTATATTCATTCATAGCGAAAATTTTAAAGTAAAGTGATAAAAACTTCATGCATTGTCCAATAATTCTAAAATATAGATTATTTCTTATTTTGCCCGCCCACCCTATATTTAAGCCTTCGGCTTAAAAATGCCCGTTTTTCGGCAGGGGGCTTTCGCCCCCTAATAATACCCCTAATAAAATCTATAATTCCATTAAAATTCTCATAAGTTATTGATAGTCAATTATTTAACATTATTTATTGGACAAAGCAAAAAAACTTGCCTTATCTAATAATTCTGAAAATATGATTATTTCTTTATTTTCCCACCCACCCTAAAAACAAGCCTTCTGCTTTAAAAGACCCTACTAAAAGCCCCCCTTAAATTCCCCCCATTAAACCAATAGTTTCAGAAAATCTTTAATAACTTATTGATTATCAAGGACTTAACATTATTTATTGGACAAAGCAAAAACTTCTTGCCCTGTCCAATAATTCTGAAATTAAAATTATTACTTTATCTTCCCACCCGCCCCAAAAATAAGCCTTTGGGTTTTAAATGCCCATTTTTCGGTAGGAGCTTTGCTCTCTAACAAAACCCCCCAATAAAAGCTATAATCTCCTAAAATTTTCATAACTTATTGATTATCAAGGGCTTATCACTATTTATTGGACAAACTAAAAACTTCTTGCGTTGTTCAGTAATTCTAAAATATAGATTATTTCTATATTTTGCTTGTCCAAAAGTTGAAGAAGTTTAATTTATGCTTTAAAATTTCAATATGGCAAAAAGAGAAAAAAAACCAAAAATCTATCGCATAAAGTTATATGATACACTTGAAGAGGAATTAAAAGCCATTAGAGAAGAGGCAAAAACAAAAGAAGAAATACATAGAAATTGGGATAATCCTGAGTATTGGAAAGAAGTATATGAAAGAAGAATAGGAGAACCTTTTCCTTATCCTGATGAAACTGACGCTGAAAAAGTAAGAGAAATTTTTGGAAAAAAACTTGAAGAAGAATATAAAAAAATGGGTTTTGAATGATACAAATCAAAATAGATGATAATGAAATCAAAAACAAGATAAACCAAATCAGAAACAATAAAAGGTTAATTATTAACAAAATAGCAAGCATATTAGAGGCTGAAACGATAAGACTTTTTAACTTACAACAAGACCCTTATGGAAACAAATGGAAACCTATTAAAATAAACACAAAACGAAAAAATTCTTCAAAAGTTTTAATTGATATAGGCTTGGAGTAGTTGGAGATTTAATTTATGCTCGTGTTCATCAATATAAAGGTTTTCCTCAAAGATATTTCATCTTGAAGAGCAAAAACTTGCTAATCAAAATTAACTTTCTTTCTTTTCCTTACACTTTACAATGTCAATAATTATATTAAAAAACAAAGGATTTGATTTGATATAAATTTTATTTTCTTTTTGCTCTATAAAAGGAGCATTTATTACAACAATATAATAATCACCATAACTTTTAGGAATGAATTTAAAATTAGTTTTTTTATTAGCATAAACCTTAAAAAATGGTAAATTAAAACCCAAGCTTACAAATTCTTGATAGTTTTCATAATTACTCGTTTTATAATAATCAGTTTCTAAATATCCAATATCATTTGAATTTAAAACAACAATTATTGCTTCCTTACTTCTTAAAATCCCAGAAATAATTTCAAAATTTACAATTAGTGTATCATATGAGCTTAACTTAATTGGTCCATATTTATAAAATGGCAATACTCTATTTTCATTTATTTCAAATTTTGCTGAAGGAACTTTTATTTCCTTATAACTATAATTTTCCCTTTCACAAGTAAGCTCAAACTTTTTAGGATAACTAAAACTACTTATTTTTGTTTGAGTATCATTTTCAGTTTTCCTAATTTCTTTCTTAATCTCATATATTTTTCGAGTTCGTTTTGGTTGAATATTTAATGTTTCTATTTTTGTCTTTGTTGTATCTTTTGAAAAACTTATAAATTCTTGAATTACATTTGGTGCTTGTAAAATTTCAATTTTATTACTTTTAGGAATTAGAAAATAATAAATGAGAACTGATATTATTACAACTGAAAGAAGAAATGGAATAAAAATTTTATAAAAAATGAATGTTTTTTCTTTAAATTCATAACCACATTCTTCACAAAATTTGGCATCTGATGGATTTTCAGATTTACACCTTGGACAAATTTTTAAAAAACTATAACCACATTCAGGGCAAAATTTAACTTTTTGAGATATCGAGCTTGAGCAATTTGGACAAATTTTAACATTTTTTGTTGTTTGCTCAATATAAAATTTATTTCCACATTTTTCACAAAACTTAGCATCAGGAGGATTTTCAAAGCCACAATTCAAGCAAACTTTCACATCTCTTATCTGATAACCACATTCTGGACAAAAATTTGTATTAATAGGAATTTCAAAGCTACAATTAGGGCAATTAAATTTATATTCAATATCAGGTAAAACTTTAAGTTTTTCTATTTCTTTTTCATTTAAGTCCTTAGCAATAACATTACCTTCTTTCCACTTTTTAATTTTTTCAAGCTCCTTAGCACCAACACCCCAGGTGCTATCAACCTCCTTTATCCTACCATCTATAAATGCCACCCTAACAACACCTCCCTCTGGTCCAATAAAAATTAATCGTCCTGTCCACTTTGAATTTATAGCTTTCTGAATTTCACTATTAAAGTCTGTTTTCATTTACAAAATTTTAAAGGATAAAAAATTTTAGACCAAAGAGAAAACTATTTAAGTTTATATTTTCATTTTTAAAAACTCCAAAAATTATTTTAGTTTTAAAAAAATTTTCTGAAAAATAAAATGAGTATGAATAGGAGATATTTAATAAATCGTCAAAATAAATTTTCAAAGAAAATTGTTTAAAATGAAAACTTAATTCAAAAATATCTTCAAAGTTTCTCTTAAGAAAATAATAAAAAAATCCAAAAGCATTTTCTCTATATCCAAAAGCAATAGAAAATGGAAACTTATCTGTATTATCAAAATGATAATTTGGATTATTGAAGTAATTTAAATCAAATTTATGGATTGAGAGGGACTTTAAACAAAATTGACTACAAACAAAAACTTCAATTTTCATAATTTCTGGCGTCCATCTATTTTCAGCAGATTTTCCTTCAACATCAAAATTCAAAAAATTATAGCCGAATTTTGAGAAATAAATAACATTATAAGAAGGATTTGAAAAATTCACATTAAATAAATTATAAAATTCAAAAATATCAAATTGTTTCTTAAAACCAAAGCCAAAAAATTGAATATTTTTTTCATCCTTATTGTAAATTGACATCATATCCATCCTCCTTTCAAATCCATAATAAATAGGATAATCAAGTTTAACCTGGAAACTCTGCTTAAAAATTTTATCTTCGGTTAAAATTAAAAGATAATGGACTTTTAAAAATTTATAATAACCTTTCAAGCTTAAACCAAGGAGATAATTTTGATTGTCATAAGATGTTTTAAATGGTGATACAACATGACCAAGAATAAATCTAAAATTTTTTAAATTAAATCCAAGCCCAATTAAATCCCATCTCCTGTTATCATAAGCATTTTTGTCAATTCCATTTTCACAATTATGAATGTAATATATAAAAAACTTCTCAAAATAATAAAACCCTTCCCAATAGAATGAAAAGTGAGATGGAGAAATATATCTAAAATCATTTCTTCCAAAATAAATTCTATTCCAAAAATTAATTTCCAAATTCTTATTTTTATAAGCATTAGTTTCAAATTCAAAAAATAACCTATAACCTATTTCATTACTTAAAAGAACATTAAAAAACAACAATTATGGTTGCTGAGAAGTTTGAACACAACCACAATCAACCCTTGGTTGAAATTGATAATTAACTATTACTGAAACATTCTCTTCACCGCAACCACTATTAGAAAATTTATATTGAATTGGAAAAGTATAAGTAAATGTTTTAAAGCTTCTTAATTTATTTAAATCAACTGGAATTAAAGATGTAATATTAAGTGGATAATCACCAAATTTAACTCTACTTCCAATAATTTTTGCTCCTATTAAGTCAAATAAATCATTAATTTCATTTATTGAGCTTTTCATATCAAGACCTTGAAAGAAATAGCCAAGCTCGGTAAATCCTTCATTTTTGTTATCAAAACCTACTACAAAAATACTATCAATTGATTTGTCGTTTGTAGTCCAAGGATCTAAAATTCCGCAATCTGAATACTTAACATTCAAAACATCCGCTGGTCTAATTGATGCTCCACTTATAAATCCATCACTAATCCAATCAGCATCAGCAACTTTCATACCTTCCATAAATATACTTTTAACAATTTTCTTTTCACAATTAGCCTTTAAATGAAGTTGATATTTGTTAGTAAATTCAAGATTTATATTTTTGCCTTGAAATTTCCAATTCTCAACAACATCCCAAGCAAGAGGTGCTTCCACAGTAAATTTTGTTTGATTTGCTTGAACTGAGCCTTCTGATACATTTCCTCTTGGACACATATAAGCAAATTGCATATTAACATCAATTTTACCTGTAATATCAAACTTATCGCAAGATGGTAATTCAACTACAAATTCAGGATTATCAGATCTTACATAGTAAAAACCATTTCCAAGTTCAGGAGCATTTGTAACCTTTCCATTGTCAAGCTTTATAGCAAAACCCGTATTCATTCCAAGATAATCAAAAACATTATCACCATAATAATTTATAGCTCTCTTAACTTTAACTTTTGCAAATTTAACTTCTCTTATATTTGGTTGTTTAGGACTAATTTCAATTTCTATATTTCTTGGATATTCAGTATTTTTAACTATTACTGCTAAATAATCTCTATTTCCAGCAAAGTTTATGTATTGTGTTGCTAAATTGTAAATAAGTTTTATAAGTGCTTGTATTACATTTTGTTTTGCTTCATTTGAAGGAACATAAGTTGATAATTCTCTATATATTTTCTTGGTTCTTGTATTTATAAGAAATCCATAAATACTAACGCCCTTAACATCCTCACCTACAATAACATCAAAAAGAAATTCAGCACTTTGAGGAACAGATAATGTGTTTAAAAATGTTTCAGGATTTCTTGGATTTCTACCTACAAGTTGAACAAACTCATCTCTATCAATTCTTTTTAGATTTTTTCCAACATTAGTAAGAGATTTATCAACAAGTGTGTCCATCTTCGCAAGAACAGCATTTAGACTTCTTTGGATTTCAGCTTCACCACCTCTTATGCTTCTTGCTATAACACCATTAGGGTCAACGAAAACCCTCAGATTATAGAACACAGAGGGTTTTGGACAAAGTTGTTGAGCATGATTTATACCCATAGTCAATAGCCAAACAAAAAGAATTTTCCTCATAATGAAAATTTTAAAGGATGTTTAACTTGCCTTTTTAAAATACCCTAATTTTTGGAAATTATTTATTTTACGGGGGAATAATAGGGGGTGAAGTTTATAAGCCTTAGGTTTATTTTTATGGTGGGTGGGGAAAATATAGAAAAATAAATAATTTTAGAATTATTGGACAATACAAACAAAACATCTTAACATCCTTTATAATTTTCGGACTATGGAAGAGAAACTTTTGGAATTTGAGGATAGAATAAAAAGGGGTGAATTTATAGAGGCAAACGATTGGATGCCTGAAGAATATAGAAAACAACTTATAAGGCTTATAAAAATGCATGCCAATAGTGAATTAATGGGAGCATTACCAGAAGGTGAATGGATTCCAAAAGCACCAAGTATAAAAAGGAAATTACAGCTTGTTTCAAAAGTTCAAGATGAAGTAGGACACGCTCAAATGATTTACAGAGTTGTGGAAGATTTAAGTGGTATTAGCAGGGAAGAAATGCTTGAAGAGTTAATATCAGGTAAGGCAAAGTTTCATAATGTTTTTCACTATCCTGCTGAGAATTGGGCTGATGTTGCTATTATTGCTTGGCTTGTGGATGGAGCAGCACTTGTGACACAAGGTGCTTTAACTCAATGCTCTTATGGACCTTATGCCAGAATTATGAAAAGAATATGTTGGGAAGAAAGTGTTCATTTAAAATATGGTGAAGAATTAGTTTTAGAACTTGCAAGTGGGACAAAAAAACAAAAAGAAATGCTTCAAGATGCTTTAAATAGATGGTGGTTTCCAATAATGCACTTCTTTGGTCCTCCTGACGAAGAATCACCTAATACTCAAATAGCTATGAAATGGAAAATTAAAATTAAAACGAATGATGAATTGCGTCAAGAATACTTAAAAAGATATGTTCCTTTAATTAAAGAAATTGGTCTTGAAATTCCAGATCCAGATTTACATTATGATGAAAAAACAGGTAAATGGATTACAGGTGATTTACACTGGGATGAATTTAAGAGAATTTTAAATAATGATGGACCTAAAACAAAAGCAAGATTACTATTAAGAGAGCATTATTATAAAAAGACTTCAATTATAAGGGAGCTTTTAGCATGAAAGTTTTTGAAGTATTTGCTCGTCGTGAGGAAGGGGGTCCAATGGTTCATATAGCAAGTCTAAAAGCACCTGATATTGAAACTGCTATAATTTTATCCAAAGAGACTTTTGGAAGAAGAGGAGATGTTCTTGAATTTTGGATTATTGATAGAGAGCATATATTATCCAATAAGGATTTTGATGTTCCATCTGGTCCTGTTATTCCAAAGCCATATAGACTTGGTGATTATTACAGAAGAAATTTAAAATTAAGAGAGGAAATTAAGAGAAAATTAGCAAAATAATGGATATTAAAAAACTTGATGGTTATAAATATAAAAATTATTCTATTAAACTTGTTAGGTTTGAAAATGGAAGATTTAAAGAAGAGAGGAATTTTGTTTTTTCATTATATAAAGATGATGAGCTTATTGAAGAATTTTTCCTTTATGGGAAAGTTTTTTATGGAAGAGATTATTATAGACCTTGGCTTGAAATTGCCTATAATGAAAATTTTAAAAATTACGAAATTATTATGAATTTTTTAAAGGCTTTTTTAACGTTAATGCCAAATAACTCACATGTTATGATAAACTACGATTTTGAAATGTACAAAATTTTACTTTACAAAGAGCCAGAAGAAACATGGATAGGACAAATGCTTTTAAGCCATGGCTTTAAAAACTTAAAAAATTGGTATATACCTGAAGGCTATAAAGAAGGCTTCTATAAACTACAAGGGGAAAAGGGAGGTTAGAATATGATGGAGCTAATTCTAATAACCAAAATAAGCGCTGAGTGTGCAAGCATCGTTGATAACAATAAGAGACAAGAGTGTATCCTACGGGGTGAAAAGAGAATTGAAGATAAATACATAACTGCTAATCCAAATCCTAACGTTCAAATAACATATAAAAAACCAGGTCCTAATTACATACTTGGAGGTCCTCTAAATGAAAGCTTTACAGGAACAGCATTTCCACCTCCTGGATGGAGTGTTTTTAATGTTGATGGAGGCTCTCAGCAATGGGTAAGATATACTTCAAATTGTAGAACTACACCTGCTTGTGCTTCTGTATCATATGAAAGCTCTACACTTGCTAATAACGACTGGCTTATAACACCTGGTCTTATTTTACAAAATGTAATGCCAGCTTCTCCTACATTAACATTTTCTTATATAACATCAACTGCTACAAATATGAATAGTGGTGATTCCTTAGTGCTTTATATATCAACGGATGGAGGCTCTACTTGGACAAAGATATGGCAGTGGGATGGAATTGGAACTACAACTGCTCAAAATGTATCTATTGACCTTTCCGCCTATATGAATAATACAATACTTTTAAGATTTGCTTTCTTTGATAATAATAGCACTGCTGATGCTTCTAATAATTACTTTAACATAGACTCTCTTAAAATTACAGCAGGAAGTTATGTATATCTTATTGAAAGTTGGACTGCTTCCACAATTTTCCTTTCAGCAGGATATGACACTACTAATGCTACTACTACAAGAAGATGGCAAAGAAGGACAACTGCTTGTCCATTTACAGAATCTACTACCGCTTGTGCTGGATATGCCTATACAGAAACAGGAACTACAACAGGTTATGCCTATTTAACATCTCCAAGAATTTATCTATCTCCAAATATAATTGGATTTTGGTATCAATCCCAATCAACAACTTGGATAGACTCTTTTGATGTTTATATTCTTACTTGGAATAATATGCCTTCTCTTCCAACACCAAATGATTTTATAAACTTTGGTGTAAGGATTGATACAAAATATCCAAGAACTGGAACATCAGGTCTTCCATATATTTACACCGCTTATGATTTAAGAGCAGATGGAGGGAATGTAGGAGATACAGTATATGTAGCAATAAGATATAAAGCTTTTAATCAGTTTAGACTTTATGTAGATGATGTAGTTTCTTATGGAGCAGTTACACCAAATCTTCCACCAAGTATAAGCTTGATAAAAGGTGCAACTTATCATTTTTATAATGGAATACCTGATACTATAAAAATTGCTGTTTCAGATGAAGACCCAAATGTTAGTTGTTATGTAGGTTATAGGTATGTTATAAATTCTTCACAAGAAGGAAATTCTCCATCAGGACCATTTACAGAATATTCTATGACACTTCAAGATGCCTCTCCATTTACATATCCTGACACATTCGTTTATGTTATACCTTATACAGATAGAGGTTTAAGAGGAAATTATTATGTAAAATGCACTGATATTTATGGAGCTACAAGCTATGATCCATCAGGTGCTCCTTCAAGCAACTGGTACATTTATAATATAATGCCAACAGCAAAATTCGCCCAAAAATATCAATTTATAGATGAACTTAGAATAAGAGTTGCTCTTTATAATAATAATATAGATGTTCAACCTGACTTATTACTTTCTGCTGATTCTCTTATATGGATAGATTCCTTAACATTATGGGACAAAATTTATTGGCATCAAAACAGTACAAGTGCTACGAGGAGAAATAAAATTAAAAGCTATTTAGACGCTGGAACTTGCTCAAATAGAAAATCCATAATATGGTTTGGAAATGATATGGGTTATTATCATGATAGAGCTGGTGCAACTGACAGAGATACTATCCTTACAAGAAATTATTTACATTTTAGATATGTATCAGATGATTGGACAAATGCCTCAGATGTTTCAGATACAATTCTTGGAATTCCTTCAAAACCTATATTTGGTGATATGACATATCAAATATATACAAATGACCCTTGGCCAGATGATATTAGACCACATCCCACTGGTGATGAAAATACATCAGTTGCTATATTATATGTAAAGAATGGAGATTCTACAAATGCTGATCCTACAAATCCATCAATTGCTTCTGTATTTTATAATGGTCTTGGATATTATTCTATATTTGGCTCATTTAGTTTAAACTATGTAGCAACTTATGATGCTAGTGGACAAGCCCGATTAGATACGCTTATTAGAAGAATTCATAATTTTAACCCTGTTTCTACATGTTTAAATGTTGTTCAAGCTTATGATAATTCTGTAAATCTACCTGCTGATGGAGTAAATGATTTAGTTAATGTTGTAGTAAGAGTTCAAGATCCATCTATTAGTAGTTCATCTGATTTAAGAGTTTATTTATATTATAGGAAATTCTCAGACCCAAGCTGGACAAAAGTTTTAGCAAATTATGATTCTTCTAATGCTAGCGGATATTTCTTTAGCGCTCCTATTACAATAATAGACCCCAATACCGCTCAAAAAGACTCCTTTGAATTTTACTTTACCGCTCATAAATTAAATTATGGTGTTTATGGACCTGCTAATCTATCAAATAATGCTAAACTTATTTATGAATATGATGCTCTAAATTCACCAACCAGCTTACAAGTTATTTATAGAGATTTAGATAGTGCTAAATTAACTTGGAATCCACCTGCTTTATTAAAGAAAAATGATAGTAAAATTTTAGCATTTCAACATTATGTTCTTGAATATTCACAAGATAATGTTTTATGGTCAGTTATCGCAACAATAAATGATATAAACACAACTAATTATACTCATATTTTTGGAGCGCCAGCAGATAGTGAATATATTAAGTATTACAGAATTAAAGCGGTTTATTCAGCAGGTGAATCTCCTTATGTTTCAACATATACCATATACGATATAAGAGCGCCAAGAAAAACTTATTCTGATACTTTCAACTTTAATATATCTGGAACAACTTTGAACACAGGCATTAAAGCATTATTTACAGACTTCTCACCATTAAAATATGATACAATTTACTATAAAATAAAATCAACATCTTGGAATTCAACCTCCCATACCTCCGTTATTGCTGATACATTTATTTATAACATATCTGTAAGTCCATTGCTACCTTCTGATACACTTTGGTTTTACTTCGTAGTAGCAGATACATTTAATAATACAAGAATAACTGATACAACAATTATCCCAATCTTTTCCTCAATCCTTTCAGATATTCCAAAGAAGTTTGACATTACATATAAAAATGGTTTATTAACATTTGCTCTTCCAAAGTCAGCATCCATAAAGCTTCAAGTATATAATGTAGCTGGTAGAGCAATTATAAATATAAACTCAAATTATCCTGCTGGTTATATTAGATTTGATTTAAATAAGCTCCCAAGAGGTGTTTATATCCTTAGGGCTGAAACAGAAAACATAAAGAAAGAATTCAAATCAGTTATCCTTAGATAAATTTTAGCCCCCTCTCGGGGGCTTTAAAATTATCAAACTATGATAGAAAAATTAAATAAGGTTTTTGAAAAATTACCGCCTGAACATAGAGACATAATGAGAGAAGCATTTACTATTCTTATTGAAGAAGTTATAAATGCTGTTATTAAGGATAATGAAAGAATATGGCAATCTATTGAAAAAATTTGGCAAACTATGAAAGAAGGATTTGAAAGACAAGAAAAGGAAAATGAGAGAATATGGCAAACAATTGAAAGAATTTGGCAAGCTATTGAAAAATTGGAAAAGACTATGAGAGAAGGATTTGAAAGGCAAGAGAAAGAAAATGAAAAAATATGGCAAGCTATAAAGGAGGGTTTTGAAAGACAAGCACAAGAAAATGAAAGGATATGGCAAGCTATAAAAGAAGGATTTGAAAGACAAGAAAAAGAAAATCAAAGAATTTGGCAAACAATTGAAGAATTAAGAAAAGATATGAAGGAAGGCTTTGAAAGGCAGGAAAAAGAGAATGAAAGAATATGGCAAAACATAGAGAGAATATGGCAGGCTATTGAAAAGTTGGAAAAAACTATGAAAGAAGGCTTTGAAAGAATGAATAGGAAGATTGAAGGATTAGGAGCAAGATGGGGACTAATGGCAGAAGAAACATTTAGAGCAGGATTAAAAACGATAATTGAAGATTTAGGTTATGCTGTTGAAAATGTTGTATTTTTTGATGATGAAGGATATGTCTTTTTAAAGCCAAGCAGAATAGAAATTGATATAATTATTAAAGATGGAAGAAAAATAGCAGTTGAAATAAAGTCATCCGTTAGTGAAGGTGATGTTTCTACATTTGAAAGGAAAGTTAAATTATATGAAAAGAAATTCAATATAAAAATTGACAAGAAAATTATTTTAACACCATTTGCCAATAATAAAGCTATTGAGATTGCTAAAAGTCTTGATATTGAAATTGTTGAAGAGCTTAAAGAATAATATGGAAGAGATTCTTAAAAATTACATAGACAAAATTAAATCTCACTCCGAAAAGTACCACTGGGTAGGGATTTACTTATATAAAGATGGGGTATTAGAGCTATTTCCTTACTATATAGGAAGACCAACACCCCACACTAAAATCCCAATAGATAAAGGAATCTGTGGTGCTGCATTTAGGGAAAACAAAACATTAATTGTAAATGATGTTAGCAAAGATGAAAGATATTTAGCATGTTCAATATATACAAAATCTGAAATTGTAGTTCCAATAAGAGATGAAAACGGAAATGTTCTTGGAGAAATAGATATTGATAGTGACTATCTAAATGCTTTTAATGAAAGTGATAAGGAATTTTTGGAAAATATAGCAAAGGAAATTGGAAAAATCCTTTCTAATTCTTCTTGATTTTGAAAATTTAAATTTAAAAACTACAATAAAAAATTACAACATTATTTTATTTGGTGATAAATTTACTATTTTAAATAATGTCCCTTCATTAGCATTTGATGAATTTTTTGGCATTATTTTTACAAAAATGGAAATTAAAAAGCACAATAACTTAATTATAATTTATACGGGAAATTATGAAAATGAAGAAGTTATAAAATCATATCTCCAAAACAATTTAGAAAAGTTAAACAAAACTTATTTTGGCGTTATTCTTGATATTACTGAAAGAAAACTTATAATTTTTGGAAATTTTTACTTTTTTAAGGAAAAATACAAGGAAAGGTATTTTATATGGACTGATTTTGATTTATTTTATAAACTTTCCGAATGGACAATAAATGAAAAATCTGCTATTGACTTTATAAGAGAATACAAAAGCAATATTATTGAAATGGAAAATAGGCTTTTAATTTTTGATTTAAAGGAAAGAAATTTAAAATTTAGTTTTTTGGATAGGCTAAGTAGAAAAAAAATTTTTAAAAAATTTAAAAAAATTCCAAAAATTGAAAAATTTTATTATTATTTCCCTATTGAAGACTTCATAGTTTTTGAGAATTTAAAATCATTAGAAAAACTACCAATAGGAATTTTCTCACTATATCAGATTGAAAACATTTATAAAAAAAGTTTTAATTTAGATTTTGAAAACAGAATAATTACAAGCTCCCAAATAAGAACAATTATTAATCAAAATTTTGAAAACTTTTATAATGCTTACAAATTTT
>Ga0079996_115390_pt1 | contig 46466 bp, 44 predicted proteins | sample PerSpoAPS_AMetaG_FD_69199 | JGI IMG/M metagenome (GOLD analysis project Ga0079996, IMG submission 69199) | Thermal spring microbial communities from Yellowstone National Park, Wyoming, USA - Perpetual Spouter A (PS_A) MetaG (SPADES assembly)... | ecosystem: Environmental > Aquatic > Thermal... | reverse complement strand
GTGGATCGGGATCTCAACGCGGCCCTCAACCTGCGAAACTATGGGTTGGCCGCCCTGAACGGCCCTACCGGGAGTTCCCCGGGAAGTGACGCCTGTGGAGATCCCTCTGGCGGCGGAACGGGCACAGCCCGGTCTACGAGCCATGGGTCGATGAAGCAGGAAGCAGCCCGTCATGAGTTTCACCCTTCGGGGTGAAATAGATGACGATGTGCTGCAGAACGGGGAGAGCATGCGGGGGGCGGGCATCGAGCCCGGGGACCTGATCCTGGCGCGGCGGCTCTCAGGGCCGGCGGCGCGGGATCCGAACGAGTGGCGCGCGTGGCTGGGGAGGCTGGTGCTGGCCGTCCTGGTGGAGGATTACCACAGCCAGGCGCACCGGGCCTTCCTGATCAAGCGGCTGAACTATCGCAACGGGAAATGGTTGCTCTCGCCGGAGAACCCGGCCTTCGAGGAGATCGCCATCGAGCCCGGCCGCCCGGAGCTCCACCCCGTCCTGGCCATCCTCAAGCCGGAGCCCGTAGAATAGCGATGCTGACGAAAGCCGCCATACCGGCCAGCCGCCAGGAATCAGGCTGAGATGGGGGAGGCCGGCCATGTCCGCTTTCCCTGCCCTTTCCGAAGAGCGCGTGCGCCGTCGCGCGACCGACGCCTCCTGGCAGCGCGGCATCCGCTACCTGGAGTCCGGCGCCGTCCTGGAGGTCGTCTGGCGTGAGGGGACGCTCACGGCCTGGGTGGAGGGCAGCGAGATCAGGCCGTATCACGTCCGCGTGCGCTTCAACGAGCAGGGGGAGATCGAGGAGGCCTTCTGCTCGTGCCCTTATGAGGGCGACGGGGATTGCAAGCACATCGTCGCCGCCTTGCTGGTCCTGATCCGGCATCCCGAAAAGGTGAGCGTGCGCCCCGCCCTGCGCACATTGCTGGAGGGCCGGAGCCGGGAACAACTAATCGACCTGTTGCAGTTCCTGGCCGACCGATACCCCGAGACCCTCGAGGCGATGGAGGCTTTTCTGACGGCCCCTGCCCCTCCCCCCGCGGAGCAACCCGCCGAGGTCAACCTCGCCGCCCTGCGGGATCAAATCCGGACCACGCTGCGGCGGATCGCCTGGGGCGCCTACAAAGCGTATCCGGGCGATGAGGGATGGCCCATGCCCTCCGGGGCGCTGGATCCCGCCCTCCGACAGGCCCGGTCCCTCCTCGACCGGGGAGAGCCGCGCGCCGCCCTGCTGGTCCTGGAGACGGCCGTCACCGCCTGGATCGAGGGCGGCCGCCTCCTCGATCCGGACCTCCTCCAGATCCTCGCCGACATCGAGCAGGAAGAGGGGAACCTGGAGGCCTTGGCCGAAGTCTGGACCGAAGCCCTGCTGAGCGCCGACCTTTCCGTCGAGGAGCGCCGCGCCTGGGAGCGGAAACTGGAGTCCTGGATGAAGACGATGATCGGCGGGGACGCGCTGGCGATGCCGCTGACCGCCGTCCGCCAGGGCTGGGATGACCCCCACCTCCTCGCCGTCATGACCGGCGACGCGCGCCGCGTATGGGGGGGAAGGCGGCCCCCCTTCGCCGATGACCTGGCGCAGGTTCGCCTGCGCATCCTCCGGGCCCGCGGCCGCTATGAGGAAGCCATCCGCCTGGCGAAAGCCGAAGGGCAGACCCTGCTCTACCTGCAGCTTCTCGCGGAGGCGGGCAAAGGCGAGCAGGCGGCGCGTGAGGCCCGTCGGATGCTGCAAGACCCTTACGAGGTCCTCATCCTGGCCCGGATCCTGACGGAGCGCGGGGAGATCGACCTCGGCCTCGAGCTGGGCGCGCATGGCCTGACCCTGGGCGATGAACGCCGGCGGGTTTCCCTCGCCGAATGGCTGCGCGATCAGGCCGAAAGCCACGGCCGCCTCGACCTCGCCCGGCGGGCGGCGTGGGAGGCCTTCAAAGCCCGCCCGACGGCGGAGAACTACCTCCGGCTGAAGGCGTGCATGGGGGAAGAGTGGGAAAGCCATCGGCGACAGGCCCTCGACCTCCTCGCGGCTCATGCTCCCTCGCCCGACCGGGCGGACGAGGCCATCGAGATCTACCTGCTGGAAAAGCGGTATCCGGAGGCCATGGCGCTGGTGGAGAAGCATCCCGGGTCGAGCAAGCTGGAAAAGGTCGTCGAGGCGGTAAGGGACGATTACCCGGATTGGGCCTTCGCCTGGTGCTATCGTCGGGCGGCCGAGATCATGGACAGCGGCCGGTCCGCCGATTACGAGACGGCCATCGCCTGGCTGCGCCGGGGGCGGGACATTCTGCTCCGGTCCGACCAGGCGGAGCGCTGGCAGGCCGTCCTCGACGAGCTGTTGCGGAAGCATCAGAGGAAACACAAGCTGAAGCCGATGCTGGAGGGGCTCCGATAAGCGGGGGCGGGGCGTCCGCATCATGGGGCGGAGGCCCGCCAGGCGCCGGAGCCGCCTCCGCCCGCCGCGCCCGATCATGCCGGCCGCCCGGCCGGAGAGGCCGAGGAAGGGAGGGAGAGGCCATGGAGCTTTTCTTTGCCTTGTTTCCTGAAGACCTGAAGCGACAGCTGATGGACAGCCTGATCGGTTTCGTGGCCGAGCAGGCGAAACGTCTGGTCGGAGAGCAGGCCTCGGAGCAAATCCGCCGCCTTTCCTCTGAGGCCGCCTTCCTGCGCGCCTTCGACCAGGCCCTGGAGCGGGGGCTTCGCCGTTTCCAAGAAGAATATACCCAGGAGGACGAGGACCTGGTTCCCCTTCTGCTGAACAACCGCGACCTCTGGCGCTCCCCCGCCGTCCGCCAGGCCCTGCGCGACCTGGTCAGCCGCCCCGGCGCTTACCTCCCCGAAGCGCGCGGCAAGATTCTGGCCTCCTTCGCCGATGTCCTCCCCGAGCGGGTCAATCGGGAACGGGTGGACCGCGCCGTCTCCTATCTTCTGCGCTGCATCGCCGAGGAATTGTGGGGCCTTCCCGGGGCCAGGGAGGTGCGGGAAATGTATGCCCTTCAGTTCCAGCGCATCACCGCCGAAGAAGCCCGCCGTCAGACCGGCCTCATCCGGGCCCAGCTTCAGGCCCTCACCGAGCTGCGACAAGACGTCCGCCACGCTCTGCTCCAACTGACCGAGGGGCTGGCCCGGCAGGCCCTGGCCGCCGCCTCCGTCCCGGCCCTTCCGGTCCGCCCCCGCCCCTACCACAACCTCCCCCAGCCCGACTACGTCCGGTTCGTCGGCCGGGAGAAGGAGCGGGAGTGGCTGCGCCAGCGCCTCTCCCCCCGGGACCGCGCCTGGGTGATCATCCTCACCGGCATCGGCGGGGTGGGCAAGACTGCGCTGGCCCTGGCCATCGCCCACGAGTATCGCCAGTGCTACGACGAGCTTCCCCCGGAGGAGCGGTTTGACGCCATCATCTGGGCCTCGGCGAAGGAGGAGGTGCTGACGGCAGCGGGCCGGGAGCGGGCCGCCCCCGCCGGACTGGTGGCCCGCACCCTGGCCGACATCTACGCCGCCATCGCCCAGGTGCTGGAGCGGGAGGCCATCACCCGCGCCGCCACCCGCGAGGAGCAGGACCGACTGGTCCAGCAGGCGCTGACGGCCCAGCGGACCCTGCTGGTGCTGGATAACCTGGACGCGCTGGAGGGGCCGGGGGCGGAGGAAGTGCGCGCCTTCCTGCGCAACCTGCCGCCTCCCACCAAAGCCATCGTCACCTCCCGTGAGCGTCTGGATGTGGCCGACGTGCTGCCTTTGCGGGGGATGGAAGAAGAGGAGGCGCGGCAGTTGATGGAGGCGGAGGGGGAGGCCCGCGGCGTCCGCCTGAACGCGGCGCAGCAGGCGGAACTCTACCGGCGCACCGCCGGCCTGCCGTTGCCCATTAAGCTGAGCATCGCCCGGCTGGCGGCAGGGGAGGCCTGGGAGGGGGTGCGCCGCTGGCTGGGGGACGCCACGGGAGACCTGCCGCGATACTGCGTGGGCGGGCAAGTGGAGCTGGCGCGGCGCAAAAGCCCGGAGGCGTATCGGCTGCTGCTGGCCTGCGCCCTCTTTGACCGGGAGGCCGGGGCGGCGCGGGAGGCCCTGGGGGCCATCGCCGACCTCCCGATGCAGGACCGGGACGAGGGGCTGAGGCTGCTCGTGCGGCTCTCGCTGGTGAATTGGGAGCCCGAGCGCGACCGCTTCTGGATGTTGCCGCTGGTGCAGGAATACGTGCGGGCGGAACTGGCAACGGATCCAGAATTAGAGAAACAAATCATGGAGAAGTGGGTTTTGTGGTATCAAGGTCTTCTCTCTAATTATCCAACAGGCGAGTATGAAATTTTCAAAACAGAGTTGCCTAACATAATACTTGTATTCCGATGGTTACTATCTCAGGGCAATATAGAGGCGTTAGTAGAAACATCGCGGTGGGGAGTTGTTCTTCTTCATTCCGAAGGAGAATGGACGGAGTGCCTTGCGGTATGTCGATATATTGTTGAACAAGCAACAGCCCACAGCAATCCAAACATATTGAATTTCAATCTTTTGCATTATTACCTTGATACAGTAGCACATCAAGGTCGCATAGATGAGTTTAAAATCAATTGGTCAAGGTTAGAGCCTTTATTTCATGGAAGAGAAGACCTGGAAGCAATTAAATTAGGCATACAAGCTCGACTTGCTCGCTGGGAATATGTAGGAAAACCCCTGTCCTTAACAATTGAGTTTCTCGAACATGTTATAGAGCAGCTCTCACAAATGAGCCAAGCATATGATGAGATCATGTTGACCACTTTGAACACCCTTGGCTTGCTTTATCTTTATTCCAAAGACCCCGAACGAGCAGCTAAGGCTTTCAGAAAAGGGCTAGAAATCTTGCCTAAATCTGTTGGAATTACTAAAATTGCATGGGAAGCAGTTTTGAGGGGAAATATGGCGATTGCGGCTGGCAGACAAGGAAAATATGCTGAGGCTCGGGATGAGATTCACCGAATTCTACCTCATATTCGAGAAAAATTAGATATCGCGGAAGCTTACATACTTTTAGCAGTTTATGAATATCGCCTTGGTAACTTTACAAAATCTGTGGAATTAGGGACTCAAGCAGAACGCCTGTTAACAGAATTGGGCGTGAAAGAACCACCCTGGAAGGAATTTGAGTACCAGGAATGGTTGAGTATCAAAGCGACGATTGGGAAACAATCGGAGGCTTTATAGTGACTGGAAGTCGCCTCATTAGGCCTATGATCAGCAAGTGAAGTGCGAATCCGCTTCAACTTTGCGCTTCCATTGGGGTATCAACAGTAACAGAACGAAGTCAAAAGGAAATGACCCCACAGTCCTTAGATAAGCTGACAGCGGATTACCGGCGCGCCGTCGCCGAGGAATGGCGAGACCTGACGGTCACCGTCCACGGCGAAGAACGCCGCCTGCCGCTGGAGCGCGTCTTCTTCATGCTCCAGGCGCGGGAGCGGCCCGAACCGAAGCCGATGGAGCCGCCACGCCCCGACCTGGACCCGGCGGGGGCGCGCCTTCAGGACGCCGGCGCGCCTCCTCCTCCCCAGCCGCCTCCCCCGCCGGTCCCCCTGGAGGCGGCGCTGGCGAAGGGGGAGCACATGGCCCTGCTGGGCGAGCCGGGGGCGGGGAAATCCACCGCCCTGCAGTTCATCGGGCTGTGCTTCGCCCGCGCCGACGAAAACTGGCACAGGGAGCGGCTGGGGATCCAGCGCCCCTACATCCCGATCCTGCTGAACCTGCAGGCCCGGGCCTATGCCATCGCCGGGCAGGAGACCCTGTGGGATGCCCTGCGCATGGAGGTGCGCGAGCGGCTGCAATGCCCCGAGGACGAGGCGGAGGCGCTGCTGCGCGCGTGGGGGCAGGAGCCCGGCCTGCTCGTCCTGCTGGACGGGCTGGACGAGGCGCCGGGGGCGCTGCGGGAGGCCGTGCGGGAGCGCATCCGGCGCTTCGCTCAGAGCGGGGCCGGATGGGTGATCCTGACCTCCCGCCCGGCCGGGTTCCAGCCCCTGCCGGGGCTGCGCGAATACCTCCTCAAGCCGTTCGAGGACCCTGAAGCCGAAGCCCTGCCCTACCTGCGCGGCTGGCTGGCCGCCCTGAAGCCCGAGTGGACGGCCGAGGAGGCCGGGGCGCGGGCCCGGGAGCTGTTAGAGAGGATGCGGGCCCACCCGGCCCTGCGCCGCCTGCTGGACAACCCCCTCTTGCTGCGCCTGAGCGCCCAGCACTACGCCCAGGCCGGCGAGATCGCCCGCAGCCGCGCCGACCTCTACCGCCTGTGGGTGGAGGAGGCCTGGGAACGCGCCCGGCGGCGCGGCGCGAAGGAGGAGGAAAAGCCGCGTTTTCTGGAGGCCCTCCAGGCCCTGGCCTGGCACCTGCACACCGGCGGGGGGAACGAAGAAGCCGACCTGCTGCGGGCGCTGCAAAGGTTCGGGCTGGCGCAAGAGGCCACAGAGGCCGAAGGCTTGCTGGGCCGCCTGCGGGAGCAGACCGGCCTCCTCGCCCGTCTGTCGGAGGCGGAAGATGGAAAAGCGCGCCATCGCTACGTCTTCAGCCATCAGACCCTGCGGGAGTATTTCGTCGCCCTGCGCCTGAAGGAGGCCTGGGAGCGGGACGCCCGGCGCGCGTGGCGCTTCCTGCAGGCCCGCCTGCACCTGCCCGACTGGCGCGAGCCCCTCGCCCTGCTGGTCGGATCGCTGCCCGAGCCCGAGGCCCTGCGCCTGCTGGAGTGGATCTTACATGCCCGCTCGCCGGAAGAAGACTTCCTGCGCCGCGACCTGTTCTTGGCGGCCGCGCTGGCGGCGGAGAGCGGCCACGCGAAGGCGATGTGGGAGGGTTTGGAACCGTATCTGCGCCAGGCGCTCAAGAATGAGGACTGGCAGATACGCCGAGCGGCGGCAAGGATGCTGGGACAGATCGGCGACCCCCAGGCCACCCCCGCCCTCATCCAGGCCCTCCAGGATGAGGATTGGCGAGTGCGCGAGGCGGCAGCGGAGGCGCTGGGGCAGATCGGCGACCCCCAGGCCACCCCCGCCCTCATCCAGGCCCTCCAGGACAAGAAATGGTGGGTGCGCCAGGCGGCGGCGTGGGCGCTGGGACAGATCGGCAACCCCCAGGCCACCCCCGCCCTCATCCAGGCCCTCCAGGATGAGGAATGGCGAGTGCGCCTGGCGGCGGCGAAGGCGCTGGGACAGATCGGCGACCCCCAGGCCACCCCCGCCCTCATCCAGGCGCTTCGGGATGAGGATAGCGATGTGCGCCGGGTGGCGGCGGAGGCGCTGATGAGACTTACGCCTGTCTCTCCGCCTCAGAACGAGCAAGAGCGCCACGCCTGGCAAAAGCGCATGGCTTCCATCCGGCGAGCGGCGCGGCGGGCGAAAGACTACGAGCGGCTTGCCGCCGTCCTCGAGCGGCAGGCGGCATGGGAGGCAGCCCTTTCGCCCTGGCAGGACCCGCTGCAGCCGCCCCCCGTCCCGGCCTGGCGGGCCTGGGCCCAGCGGGCCGGCGGGGGCGCGCTGGCCCTGCTCATCGCCGGCCTGGTGGCGCTGGCGATGGCGGTGCTCCCCGGGATCGGCGAACCGCTGTCGGAGGCCGTCCGCGCCTTCATTCAGGAGCAGCCCCTCTGGGCGGCGGCGTTGCTGATCATCATTCTGGGCGCGGCGGTCGCGCTGCTGGACTGGATCAGGGAGGCCTTGCGGAAAAAGACGTAGGGCTGGGAAAACCGGCCACGCCATTCCCCCACATTGGGCGCAACATAGGGCAAGGGAGGCAGCAGCGCGGCGCCCTCGCCATGGCGGAGCGGAAAGCGCCGGGTCCTCGACGCAAGGAGGAAGGGACGCCGGGGGATTCCCCGTCCTGCGCGCGGGCGCATCTCCAGGACGGCGGAGGTTCCCGATGCCTTGCGACCCGCAACGCCATCACCGGCGGTCCATCCGCCTGCCGGGATACGATGACCCCCAACCCGGCGCTTCTTTCATCCCCATCGTCCCCCACAACCGGATGCCGCGGGTGTGTCCCAAAATCGTAGGACAACTGCTCGCAATTGTCCTACAAATCGGCGAGATCGCGCGCGCGGAGTGGCTCCAAACGCCTATCGTGCGCCCCCATGGAGTGTTGCACCCTGACGAATTCGTCGTGATGCCCAACCCCGTGCTTGGGATCATCCGGATCGCGGATGCGCCCGCCTCGGGCCCGGGCGCCTCAAATCCCTGAATCCGTGAACTCATCTCAAAATTCTCCAGGCGATGAGGAAGCAGGCGAGGAGGACGAAGGCCAGGAAGGTGGCAAGCCACCTTTCGTGCCGAACCGTCCACCTTCGGAACCCCCCTTTCCGCCATCCGAAGAACCGTTCCACGCGGCTTCGAGCCTTCCGATCGGTCTTCCGACGCCGGAACGCCTGCTTTCCCCCTCGGGTTCGCTTCCCCCGCCGCCGCAACCCCTCCCGAATCGCCTTCACATCATCCGCCGCATCCACCACCTTCGGCCGCGTCCGCGCCCGCCCCCTCCCGCTCTTCTTCACCCGCAAGCCCCCCAGCACCTCCTCAAACCGACGACGATCGTGCTCATTCCCAGGCCCCACCACCACACTCAAGGGAAGCCCATCTTCATTCACCAAAACGTGCACTTTGGTCCCCTTTCGCTTCTTATGCCCATCGATTCCTACACCTTCCCCCCTTTTTTCGCCTCCACCCGCGTGGAATCAACCGCCACCGCCTCCACCTTCACCTTCCCCAGCGTATACCCCCAGTCCAGAAGGGCTTGCAGGATCTGGTGCCAGACCCCCTTCTCCTGGAGTTCCTGAAACCGCCGCCAGGCGGTCTGATCGGCGCCATATGGGCGAGGCATATCGCACCACCGGCAACCTGTAACCCGCCCATCCAGGATCCCGTGGAGGACCTTGCGGTCCTCCACCCGAGGTCTTCCGGTTTTGGCCCTGGGCGGCCGCAAGGGCGCAAGGAAAGCCCACGGTTCATCGGTCAGCCCCTGAAACCCCATCGATCTTCCCCTCCCAGACAGGCTGGCCGGAGACAGCGTATACTACAACCGGATACCCGGTTTTTGAGAAGAGTCCCATGTCGGATTCCGCGCCTCCGAGGAGATGCTGGCGTTCCATAGGGCGCGCCATAAGGAAGATGAGAGCCTGGGCGCCGTGGCCCAGCGTCAGCTGGAGTTCTACCAGGCCCTTCTGGCCCGCGGGATCCAGGAGATCCAGGCTCTCGAGCTCTCCCGGGAGGAGGCCCTCCGGATCCTGGAGGCGCTGAACGGGATCCTCATCACCCCGGAGACGACGCCGCTGCTGTGGGCAGGGGTGGCGCAACGTCTTGGGGATGAGGATCCGTCCGTGAGGAAGGTTCGCTCCCTCTCTCCTGCTGGAATATGGGCGCTGGCCGATGCGGCCGCCCAGTTCTGGCGGGGGAACCGGGAGGTCTTGAAGGAGATCATCGGGGAGTGAGCTGGATGGGGCCGCGCCGCGAGGTTCGCTATCCAGTTGCCCGGGATTGCGAAGGAAGCCTGCGATGGGCCCGGGAGGAGGCACGGCGTCCACGGGGGGCGCGTCCGGATTATTTTTGCTGGGTCTGCGGGGAGTCTATGGTTCTTCGGGCCGGGGACATCCGCCGTCCGCACTTCGCTCACTGGCCGCACGCGCACGCGGCGGCCTGCGGCGGGGAGGGGGCGCTGCATCGGCTGGGCCGCGCCGCCGCCGCGGACGTCATCCGCCGCGGCGGGCCTCTGGTTCACATCTGCCCGGAGTGCCGCTTCATCGCCATCCGTCCGACCGGCTTTCTTTCCCCCGAGGAGGAAGAGCCGGTGGAGCCCTGGCGTCCGGATCTGCTGCTGCGCCACAGGGGAGGAGGATCTCCCTTCCTGGCCCTGGAGGTTGTCGTGGCCCATCCTCCCGAGCCGGAGAAGATTCAAGGCCTGATCCAGCGCGGCATCCCTGTCGGCATCCTGCATCTGGAGGACCTTCGGGATCTGGATGGATGGCGTAGGGCCTTGCCCCTTTCGGCTCTGCATGGGCAGCCATGTCCGGGGCCCTGGCATCCCATGCCTCCCGAGGCCGATTTGCGGATGGTCGTTCTGGCGGGAGAGGAGCCGTGGTGCCGCTGCGGACGATCGCGAGAGCGGATCTTTGTGGAAGCTCGCCGCCTCCCGGCCGGGGAGAGCGCCCTGGAGCGCCTGGGACAGGAGCTGCGGGCCTTCCTGCGGTTCGGGGGGATGGACAGGGAGGAGCGCTGGATGCTTCGCGTTCAAGGCCGGAGCCCCTTCGCAGCCGCGCCGGATCTCCATTTCGTTTCCCTGGAGCATGTCGCCTCGGCCGCCGGGCTCTCCGGGGATGAAATCCGGCGCGCTCAGGCCGCGCTGGGCGGCCGGGGGCGGCTGCTGATCCAGCGCTGTCCCGACTGCCGGCATGAGCGGCCCGTAGAGGTCTTCCGCCGCCACGCGGGCCTGGATGCTCGCTTTTTTGAAGCCCTGCGGGCCCTGGGGCTGACCGAGCTGCCGCCGGCTCCTGGCGCCCTGGCTCTTCCGGTGGGGCTGATCCAGCCCCCTGACGGCAGGCTGCTGCTGATGGCGAGCTTCCGGATCATCCGGGAGGTTCCGGTGGAGATCCGGTCCTTGCCGATCCGGGCCTGGGACGGGGCGGCATGGTGGGGGCGGCCCATCCTGCATGCTCCGCCCTGGGAGGCGCCGTGCGGGCGATGCGGGAAGCCCCTCCGCAAGAAGCGATGGCTGCGGCGTGAGAAGGGGCGGGCTTTCTGGCTGTGTCAGGACTGCGCAGAACAGGAGGAGCAGGCTCTTGGGCCTTTCCAGCCGCCCGAGTTGGGATCGATCCCAACCCCGTAAGAAGGCCATATGCGCAACCTGACGCTGCATCCCCTGGTCATCTTTCCACCAAACGCTCCCTCTCGAGTCTGGATGGAAGGAGACCGCTTCTTCCATCCGGAGACCAGGGAAGGAGATCCGGCCGCTCCTGATCATCCCGCCTGATCCGGCGGGTCTCCTGCGCATGGAGGAGATCAACGAACAGGGAGACCCGGTCCGGATCGGGGATCAAGATAATTTCGCAATCCAAGGACGCCCGGGCCCGGGCGTCCCAAATCCCGGAATCCGTGCTATACTGGAAGGGCCACCGACCCGGATGGGCGGTGAGCCGAAAGGAGCGGAACCCCGGATGGATCGCCTGCGACCGCCTGGATTGCCGACGGGCAACCGGGACGGCCGGGAACGGAAGATCCCGCCTCCCATGACCCCGGTATCCCTCCGCGGCTTCGGGCCGGTCGCCCCCTGTTTCCTCACGCGCATCTCCGGGAGGGGACCATGGATCGCAAAAAGGTCACCATCCACACGTTGCAGGCCCGCAAAGCCGCCCGCCAGCCGATCACCATGATCACCGCCTACGACTACCCCACCGCCCTGGCGGTGGACCGCGCGGGCGTCGATGTCATCCTCGTCGGCGACTCCCTGGGCATGGTGGTCCTGGGCTACCCCAACACGCTCCCCGTCACGATGGAGGAGATGCTCCACCACGCCAAAGCGGTCGCCCGCGCCAACCCCTCCGCCCTGCTCGTGGGCGACCTCCCCTTCATGGCCTACCAGGCCGACATCGCCGAGGCCGTCCGCAACGCCGGGCGCTTCCTCAAAGAAGCGGGGATGGACGCCGTGAAGCTGGAAGGCGGGCGGGAGATGGCCCCCACGGTGGAGGCCATCGTCCGCGCCGGGATCCCGGTGATGGGTCACATCGGCTTCACCCCCCAGTCCCTCCACCGGCTGGGCGGCTACCGCGTCCAGGGCCGCACGGCCGCCGACGCCCGACGCCTGCTGGAGGACGCCCTGGCCCTGGAGGCCGCCGGATGCTTCGCCATCGTCTTGGAGATGGTCCCCGAGCCGGTGGCCGCCGCCATCACCGAACGCCTGCGCATCCCCACCATCGGCATCGGGGCCGGAGCGGCATGCGACGGCCAGGTGCTGGTCCTGCACGACCTCATCGGGCTCTTCGACCGCTTCACCCCCCGCTTCGCCAGGAAATACGCCGACCTGCACCAGGAGATCGTGCGGGCCGTCCAGGCCTACTGCGAGGACGTGCGGAGCCGGCGGTTCCCGGGCCCGGAGCACACGTTCTCCATGGACCCCGAGGAGCTGGCCGCCTTCCAGGCCATGCTGGAAGGGCTCCCCGCCCCTGCGCCCGTGCGGGAGGCCCGATGATGCGGATCGCGTTGCTGGGCACCGGCGCCCTGGGGACCCTCTTCGGAGTCCGTCTGGCGGGGGTGGCGGAGGTCTGGATGCTGGGCACGTGGCGGGAGGCCCTGGAGGCCGCGCGCCGCCACGGCCTGCGCCTGATCACCCCCCAGGGGGAGGAAACCGCCTTCGTCGCGGCCGCCGAGGATCCGGCGGAGGTCCCTCCGTGCGACGCCGCCCTGATCCTGGTCAAGGCCTACCAGACGGAGCGGGCCGCGCGGTGGGCCCGGCAGGTCCTGAAGCCCGCCGGGATCGCCCTGACCCTCCAGAACGGCCTGGGCCCCTATGAGACGCTCCGGACGGTCCTCGGGCCGGAGCGAGCGTGGCAGGGGGTGACGATGATGGGGGCCACGCTGGAGGCCCCGGGCCGCGCCCGGCTGGGCGGCGAGGGCCCCATCTGGCTCGGCGCCCCCTCATCGTCCCGGGCGCCCCTGGAGCCCCTCCTCGCGCGCCTGCGGCAAGCCGGGTTCGCCGTGGAGATCCGGGAGGACCTGCGCGGGGTGATCTGGGGGAAGCTGGTGGCCAACACCGCCATCAACCCGGTGACCGCCCTCTTCGACGTCCCGAACGGGGCTCTGCTGGAGCGGCCGGCGCTGTGGGCCCTGGCCCGGGGGACGGCTCGGGAGACGGCCGCGGTGGCCTGCGCCCAGGGGATCCGGCTGCCCTTCGAGGACCCCGTCGCCTTCGTGGCGGAGGTCTGCCGGCGGACCGCGGCGAACTCCTCGTCGATGCGACAGGACGTGCAGCGGGGCCGCCCGACGGAGATCGACGCCCTGAACGGGGCGGTGGCGGCCATCGGACGGGAACGGGGGATCCCTGTCCCCCTCAATGAGGCCCTCTGGCGGGCCGTCAAGGCCCTGGAGCGGAAACGCGTTCGCGCTCCGGTCTCCCCGCCCCCGAAGGTCCGGGCGGGGGAGATCGTCCCGGGATGAAGAGCGGAACCTGTTGCGCGCAGATCGCCTGGGGAGGTGATGCGCATGCGCGTGGTTCATACCATTGCGGAAGCCCGCGCCGTCCGCCGGGCGCTCCCCGGCACGTGGGGCTTCGTGCCCACGATGGGCTATCTCCACGAGGGACATCTCTCCCTCGTCCGGCGCGCCCGCGCGGAGAACGACCGCGTCGCCGTGAGCATTTTCGTCAACCCGACCCAGTTCGGGCCCCACGAGGACTACGCCCGTTACCCCCGCGATCTGGAGCGGGACCTCCGGCTCCTGGAGCCCCTGGGGGTGGACCTGGTGTTCGTCCCCTCCGTGGAGGAGATGTATCCGCCGGGCTTCCAGACCTGGGTGATCGTGGAGGAGGTGAGCCGCCCCCTGGAGGGCGCCTCGCGGCCGGGGCACTTCCGGGGCGTGGCCACGGTGGTGGCCAAGCTGTTCAACATCCTCCAGCCGGACCGGGCTTACTTCGGCCAGAAGGACGCCCAGCAGACGGTGGTGATCCGGCGCATGGTGCAGGACCTGAACATCCCGGTGGAGATCGTGATCTGCCCGACGGTGCGGGAGCCGGACGGGCTGGCCATGAGCAGCCGCAACACCTATCTGAACCCGGAGGAGCGGCGGGCGGCCACGGTGCTGTTCCGGGCGCTGCAGGCCGCGAAAGCCCGTTATGAGGCCGGAGAACGGGATGCCGAACGCCTGCGGGAGGCCATGCGGGAGGTGATCCGGGCGGAGCCCCTCGCCCGCATCGATTACGTCAGCGTGGCGCATCCGGAGACCCTGCAGGAGCTGGAGCGGGTGGAAGGCCCCGCCCTGCTCTCCCTGGCGGTCTACATCGGGACCACCCGGCTGATCGACAACCTCATGCTCCCATAGCCGGGATCCCACCGACCCATGCCGGCGGGAGCTTCCGCCGCGACCCGGCGGGATCAGAAAACGGAGAGCCAGAATTGAAGGGACGACTTCCACCGCCACCCCTTACGGGATCGAAAACGGAGGTTCGGGGCGAAAGCCCCTCCTACCAGGACGATGTATTTTGGGTAGGAGCGGCTTTAGCCGCGACCCAATGGGATCAAGAAGACAGGGAGCCGGAATTGAAGGGACGGCTTCCGCCGCCACCCCTTGCAGGATCAAAAGCGGAGGTTCGGGGCTGAAGCCCCTCCTACCAGGAGGATCGATGTATTGTTGGTAGGAGCGGCTTCAGCCGCGACCCGGCGGGATCGAGAAGACGGGGAGCCGGAATTGAAGGGACGGCTTCCACCGCCACCCCTTACGGGATCGAAAACAGAGGTTCGGGGCTGAAGCCCCTCCTACAAAAAGACCAACCTCGTTCGGGGCGAAAGCCCCTCCTGCGGGAAGACCGATGCGCGGACCACGCCGAGATCCTGTCCGCAGGCCTTCCGGTCCGTAGGTTCGGGGCTGAAGCCCCTCCTACAAAAAGACCAACCTCGTTCGGGGCGAAAGCCCCTCCTGCGGGAAGACCGATGCGCGGACCACGCCGAGATCCTGTCCGCAGGCCTTCCGGTCCGTAGGGAAGGAGCGCCGCGATGTTGCTCTGCCTGGATATCGGCAACACCAACATCAAGGCTGGGGTGTTCGAGGGGGAATCCCTGATCGCCCACTGGCGGTTCTCCACCCAGCGGCATCGCCTGGCGGATGAATACGCCGCCCTCTTCATGCAGCTCTTCGATCTTCATCAAATCCGCCCCCGGGAGATCCGGGGCTGCGCCATCGCCTGCGTGGTCCCGCCCCTGCGCGCGGTGTTCGAGGAGATGGTCCGACATTACCTGGGCCTCGAGCCCCTGATGGTCGGCCCCGGGATCCGCACGGGGATCCGGCTGGCGGTGGAGAACCCGCGGGAGGTGGGGGCGGATCGCGTGGCGAACGCGGTGGCCACCTACCGGCTGTATGGCGGGCCGGCCATCGCCATCGCCTTCGGGACCGCGACGGTGTTCGATGTGATCTCCCGCGACGGGGAATACCTGGGCGGCGCCATCGCCCCGGGGATCCTGGTGGCGGCGGAGGCCCTGGTCACCGCCGCGGCCCAGCTGTATCAGGTGGAGCTGACCCGGCCGCCCCGGGCCATCGGCCGAAACACCATCCAGGCGATGCAATCCGGCCTGATCCTGGGCTTCGCCAGCATGGTCGAGGGGATGATCCAGCGCATCCAGGCCGAGCTGGAGGAGCCCGCCCGGGTGATCGCCACCGGCGGCCTGGCGGACACCATCGCCCACGAGGTCCGCGCCATCCAGGTGGTCGATCCCCACCTCACCCTGCACGGCCTCCGGTTCCTGTTCGAGCTCAACCGCCGGCGGTGAGAACGGCTCCGGTTCAGGAAGCGCCGGGGCGCATCCGCAGGCGCCGGGCCAGGAAGGCCAGCAAGAGCACGCCCACCGCCCCCAGCCCCCAGGCCAGGCTGCTTCCTCCGCCGGTCTGAGGCAGCCCGGCCGGCCGCGGGGTGGGTGTGGGGCGGGCCGGGGTTGCCGTCGGCTCCGGAACAGGGGTAGCTGTAGGCTGCCCGGCGAGCTCCACCGTCGGCATGGGCGCCGGGGTGGGAGTCGTCGGCCGGGTCGGGCTGGGGGTCGGGGTGTAGGTCGGCGGCAACGGGCTGGGCGAAGGGATCGGCGTGAAGGTGGGCGCCCCCGCTGGAGCCGCCGGCCGACCCCGAGCCGGGCCGCTCAGGGCCAGATACAGCCCGATGGCGAAAAGCAGGACGACGAACAGCCCCCCCAGGACCAGCAGAGCCAGGATGAACGTTCTGTTCTGCCCCTCCTCCGGGGGCAGCCCCTCCAGATCCACATCGGCCATCGAAGACGCCTCCTGAGCCCGTGGTGGTTCTGAGCAGAAGTCTCCAGAAAAGTTCTCAGAAGGTTCTGCGGAAGAGCTCAGCTATGAACGTAGAACTTCCACATTATAAACCGGGACCCGGACGGGACGCTCTTCCCCGTCCAGCCGGATCTCCGCGCACCACACCCGCAGGCCGCTCTCCAGAACCTGCGGGTCCGGGAGGACGCGAAGGACGGTCCCCGTGCGCCCCCGATGCGGCTCCCGCAACAGACGGACATGCAAGCCGGGCTGGAGGACGACCTCCCCCGTCGGCTCCGGCGGCGGGGGATTCTCCGTCGGGACCGGGATCACGATCTCCGGGCGGCCCGGCGTTCCATCCGGATCCGCGGGAGGGTGCAGGATGAAGGCCTCGCGGCCCTGATAGAGGGAGAAGATCCGGAAGATCCCCGGATGCATCGGGAGGCGGCCGAACCCTTCCGTCAGGATCACCGGGAAGGAGAGCTCCCGCAGTCGGGGCAACAGAGAGGCCTCCATGCTCCCGGCGATCATCCCCCGCACCTGAAGCCGCTCCGCCTGCTCGAGGGCGCTCGGCTCGATCCACCCGCCCCCCACCACGATGGTGCCCTGGACCATGGGATCCAGGACGCGCGCCCGCAACGGCTCCGCCCCGCTGGTGACCACCCGGAGAACCCCGCTGAAATCTGAGCCGCTGGACCAGAAGGCCTGGATCAGGGCGCCCGTGGCTTCGAGGATCGCCCCATATGAAGGGATCACCTCCACGACCACGCCGGGGAACCCGGCTCGCACCTCCAGCGTGCGCGCCCCTGTCCGGATCATCACCCGGCCCCCGCCGGCCGCCACCACCTCCCCGTCCACCGGCGAACGCACCCGCAGAATGCGCAGCCCCAGGAGGGTCCGTCGGGCGGCCAGCACCTCCCGAGCGCGCACCGATGTGCCGGGCTTGCGCCGCAGATACGCGAGAGCCCGCTCCGGGGGGACCCGCAGGGGACGGGCGAGATCCACGATCACCACGCCCATCGGCTGCTCGGCGGTGGCGAGGACGGTCGTGGCCTCCACCGTCTCTCCCCGACGCACCCGCACCTTCCCCGGGAGGGGCAGGCGGCGCTCCCGGCGAATGGTCGCCAGGGCCATAAACGTCACGGACCCGGGATAGAAGCGAGGCGATTCCATCGAGATCACAGGGCACCTCCCAGCGCGCCGACGTCCCAGAGCCAGCGCTGGTTCTGCTCTCGACGGGTTTCCGGATCCTCGGCCAGCCGGAGCGGCCGCCCCCGCCCGTCGACGATCAGGCCCAGCATCCCTCCCGGGATCCGGATCCGCCGGGGCGCCCGCCGGGGTCCCCATCCCAGATCCACCGGGCGTCGCATCCGGAAGCGTCGCAACTCGGTCTCGCCGGCCTCGGGGATGGGCACCACCTCCAGGCGTCCGCCCCGGGCCTCGATCTCATACACCGATTCCGAGCCGTCCGGCCCTCGATGGTGGACCTCGAAGGTGAAGAGCAGCTCATCCGGGGCCACCGGGCTTTCCAGAGCAGGGGCCAGGACCGTGGCCAGGAGGATCCAGGGCCGGCCGGTGATGGCCTCCACCGCGGATCCGGGGTCCAGGGCCGCCAGGGCCCCCAGGCCGGGGAGCAGGCCGACCGGATCCCAGAGCAGGGTGGTGAGGCCGATGGGTTGGAGGGCGTCGAGAGCGGCCAGCGCCAGGGCCCCGGGTCGGGTATGGGCGGCGAAGGCGCCGCCGCTGAGCAGGATCGGTTCGAAGAAACGGATGGTCCGGCCGAGCTCGGGCCAGAGGACGTGGAGGCGTTCCCACGCCTCCGATAGGGCCTCCCGAACGAAGGCCAGCTCGATCCACATCTCCTCCGGGGTTTGAGGGACCGAGAGCGGGTGCAGGGCCTTCGTCCACACCAGCGTCTCCAGGGCTTCCGGAGGGATCTCCTGGGGCAACCACCGGGCAATGCGTTCGTAACCCCGTCGCTGATACAGCGACAGGATCCCCGGGCCGATCCCGCTGTCCGGCTGCACGACCTGAGCCAGCATGCCGCCATAGGCGGCTGCGAGCACCACGTGGCGCCCCCCCACATCGACCACCAGGGCCCCGCGCTCCGGGGTCTCCAGGCTGAGATAGCGGGCCACATGGCTGAGGGCTCGGGCGGTCGGGAGGATCTCGCCACGGGCCCATCCCTGCAACGCCGACAGGCCCGGCAGGCGCATGGCCGCCTGCTCCGCGTAGCGTCGATCCAGCTCCTCCACCACCGGGCCGATGCGCTCCACCCCCGGGCGCGGGCGGACGTTCTCCAGCACCCGCAGCGGGATCTGCCGCCCGGCCATGGCCACCGCCTCCTCGCGCAACAACGCGTTCCCGGCGAAGAGAAGCAGGGGGCGCTCCTCCTCCGGGCGCAGCTGGGCCGCCAGGACGGCCGCCTCCAGCAGCGCCTCCACCGGCCGGGTGCCCCCGCCATCGACGCCGCCGGCGATCACCACCACATGGGGCTCCGCCGCGACCAGGGCATACAGCCATTCCTCTTCGGTCCGCCGGGATCCATCGGGCGAGATCACCGAGAGCGTCTCAAGGACCCGCGCGTAGCTTCCCGCCGCCGCGCGATGGAGGCTGGCGAGGCTCCACTCGGGGGCGATGCCCCCCAACACCACTCGCAATGGAGGGGCGGCGCTGAGGGTGATCAAGCAGACGTCCACTCCCGCTCCTGTGGAGAGCTCGGGGGCGATCAGGATCCCCTGGGGATCCAGCAGGGGGCGCCCGGAGATCGCGCTCAGATGCTCCAGGGCGCGGATCGCGCCGAGGAGGACATCCGGATCCGGGCCGCGCAGGGAAGTGGGGGCGCTGGCCGCCGCCACGAAGCGGAAGCGATCCTCCACCCGGGCGAACAGCATCGCCCGGGTCTGCACACTCCCCACATCGATGGTCACCAGGCTCTTCAGGGTCATGCCCTGCTCCCGCCGGTGCGTATCGGAACAGGGATCTCAGGGTCCCCACCGGCTGAGGGCCTGGATCAGGAACTCGGCCCGGCCGATCAGGAGGGAGATCCCGGTGATGAGGGCGCTGCCGAACAGCGCGCCCAGGGTGAAGGCCCACACCGCCCGTCCCAACCCCTGCAGAACCCCCCATGCGGCGCTCAGGGCAGGGGACCGCGCCGGCGGGCGGTAGAACTGGGCGGCCAGCAGCGCGAGCAACGTCGCCGCCAGCCCCAGGGTGAACCCCTGGCCCGCCCCCGCGGCCACCTGAGGCCCGATGGTCCCGAACAGCGCCCCCGCCCCTGCGATCCCCAGGCCCACGCCCAGGGCGATGGCGAGACCCAGATCCCCCAGGATCCCCAGCCGCGGCACGCCTTTCGCCAGGACCAGAAGCCCCAACCCGAGCTGCAGGAGAAGAAAAGCCCGTCGGGCCGGATCCACCGCCACGGGAAGCGCCCGCCACTGCGGGATCAGGACGTTCCACAGCATCACGGCCGTGAAATACCCGATGCTCAGTCCCACCAGCAGGCTGGCGGCCAGCCGATAGACCGCCGTGTCCTCGATCAAATAGCTCAGGATCATCAGAGTGAGAAAGACGGCCAGAGCAGTCCCCATGGCCTCCATCGGGTTCATCCCTCCCTCCGGCGCGCGGCGAACAGGCTGATCCCCAACCCGACGCCGATCAGGGCGACAACGAGCATTTGAAGCAACGCCTGCGCCTGTAGATCAAAAAAGGCCGGGCTGCCCTCGGCCACCTCGCCCGCCAGCAGCAGCGCGTCCCGCAAGCCGGCGGCCACCGCCCGGAGCTGGCCGCTCTCCTGATACGGGGCCGCATAGGGCGCGATGCCGGCGCTCACCGCCGCGATCACCGGCACTTCCGGGGGGAGGATCCCCCGGGCCTGCTGCAGCCAGCCTCGCAGGGCCTCCGGGGAACCGGTGATCAGCACCACCAGGCTCACCCGGGCCGCCAGCGGCTCCTCCCCGAAATCCCGGGCGATGGGCAGATCCTGCACCGGCCGTCCGGTGTAATCAGCGGGGAACCGGCGGAGCGGCTGGCTCAACAGGCGGGCGATCGCCACCTCATGCCCGGGCACATACCCCAGATGCATCACACGCTCCCCATAGTCCGGCCGCGCCAGGACCACGGAGGCGGCCTGGGCCGCTCCCCAGGGGCTGAGGCTCACCGTCAGCGCCCGCACCCCACGGTCCGACAGCCGCTGCAGCACCCCCCTCAGGAAGCCGTCCAGCTCGGCCGCGCGGTCCGGCCCATACTCCACCGCCACCAGCGCCAGCCCTCCGGATGGGGCCTCATCCAGCGCGGCGACGAAGGCCGTCGGCGGCGTCAGAAGGGCGGGCCGGAAGAAGGGCAGCGGCCAGTAAAGGCCAAGGATCAACGCCACGAGGATCAGGGCGAACAACAACCCGCGCTCCACCGCCTGGGCCAGACCGGCCGGGGTCGGCTCCGCCACCCGCTCGCCGATCAGGAAGGTCAGGCCCTGGGCGAGCAGACTCCCCCAGGCCTCCGCCCGCGTCTGGAGCTCCGGGATCGGCTCGGCCCGAAGACGGGCGGGAGGGCCCTGGACCTCCACCAGCTGGGGATGTCGTGGGAGCACATCCACCAGCCCGGCCAGCGGACCCTGTTCCTCCACCACCACCGGCTCCAGAGGCAGGAGCGTCTCCACCGGCGCCTCTCCGCCCTCCTCGGCGACCGGCCGGAGGGTCTGCAACCACTCCGGCATCTCCCCCAGCACCGCCTCCAGGTCTGTGAAGGGCGGGACTTCCTCCGGAGGCGGGGGTGGAGGCGCTTCCTCCAGCCGGAAGGGCGCTGTCGCCGGCGGCGCCGTCATGACCTCCTCCGGGAGCCCCTCGGCCCGAAGAGGAGGGGCCTGGGCAGGGACCTCCTCCGATGAACCGGGCGGAGGCACCTCCGTCAGCCCCAGCTCCTTCCACCATTCCGGCAGCTCCTCCCCCTCCGGCCATGGAGGAGGAAGGGCCTCCACTTCCTCGCCGCCCGGAGAAGGGGCCTCGATCGCGGGAGGACGCTCCGCCTCTTCCTCCAGCGGGAAGAAGGTGAACGGAGCCGTCTCCGGCGGGGAAGCCTCCTCACCGGAGAAGCCCGCCTCGCTGATCGGAGGGGTTTCCCCGAGCTCTGGAACCTCGAAGAGCGGAGGGAGCTCCGGGAACGGGGATGCCTCGGTCTCCGGAGGCATCCACGGCGGAACGGCCATCCCGGTCTCCGCCTCCGGCGGGCCGGGAGGAGCGCCCTCCTCCGGGGGCATGGCCTCCGGCTCCATTTCTTCCGAGAAGGGAAGAATCGGAGCCTCAGGGCCCGAAGGGGGAGCCTCCCCCGGACCCTGCGCTTCTTCCACCGGCGGCGCCCCGAACGGCGGGCGTTCCTCCTCGACGGTTTCCGGGAAAGCGGGAGGCGCTTCCGGGAACAGATCCTCCACCGCAAGCAGCCATTCCGGCATCCCGGGCTCCGGGGGCGCTCCGGCTGCCTCCTCCCGCCTTACCTCCCCTTCCTCCTCCGCTTCCTTCAGCCGGACACCGCACTGCTCACAGAACACGGCCTCGGGCGGGTTCCGGTATCCGCAGACAGCGCAGAGGGTTCCCTCGATCTCCCCGGGGCCATCCACCAGATCTGCCCCACAACGGGTGCAGATTTGCGCCTCCTCCGGGTAAAGCGCCCCACAAACCGGACAGCGTCGCATCGGCTTCCTCCCGGATCAACGGCCCATAGGCCGATCCAGCCCCAGCGCGATCCGCAGCATCATGACCACCACCCCTAACGCCACGCCCAGCAGGATCCCCCGAACCCCCCCGGTGATCAGGGGCTCCACCACCGCGTGGGACAGGGGACCCCAAAGCAGAGGGAGGGAGGTGCCGCCGGAGCGGAGGATCAGGACGCTCAGGACGCCGGCGGTGAACAGCAGGGCTTCGACGGAGGGTCGAGCGCGCAGCCGGCGCCAGAGGGCAAGGATCATAAAGAAGGGAAGCAGCGCGCCCAGCGAGGCCTCGAGGGGCAGCACCCCATATTGATAGATCCACATCATCCAGGGGCCGGCGAGCCCGCTGCCCCGGATCCATCCTTCGCCTGCGGCGAGGATCAGGACGGCGAGGGCGCTCAGGACGATGACCAGGCTATACGGCCATCCCTCCCCCTGGAGGCGGATCCGACGGAGGTGGGCGTCCAGGAAGGCCAGGAAGGCCACCAGCGTGGCATACGCCAGGAGCGTGGAACCCAGCTCGGTCAGGGCCTGTCGGAGCGCCGGCTGGGGCCACAGATACGGCACCAGGGCGAGAAGGATCGCCAGGCTCAGAACCCCGGTGAACACCACCCGCCGGATCATCCCTTCCCTCCTTCAGCCACGTCCCATCGCCCCCAGCGCGGCGGCGATGAGGAGCGCGATCAGCAACCAGCGAAGCAGATCGTGAGCCAGCCAGCGCCCCGGGGCATCCTCACGGGGCGCTGCGGTGAGGGCCTCCTCCCCCACCGCGAGGGACGGGTCCAGAGGCCACATGGCCGCCGCGCCGGAAGGATCCGGCATGGCGAAGAGAGAGACCGCCCCCTCCCGCTGGCCCGCCTCGCCGGCGAGGATCGCCTCCTCCCGAAAGGACCCCCCCAGGATGTTGGCGGCGACCGGCCGGAGGCCCAGGGAGAGGGTCAGGCCGGCGATGTAGGCCATCGGGCTGGCGCCAGCCCATTCGATGCGATCCAGGGGAGGAGAGGACATCGCCGGCAGCCGGGCGGCCTCCTGGAAGAGATGCCGCGCATACAGCAGCGCCACGGGATCGGCCACGGCCACCCAGGGAGGGACCTCCCCTGTTCGCACATCCCCCAGCGCCCGCTCCAGGGACCGGGCCGCGCTCAGGGTGAACGCGGCCTCGCCGCCGAGCAGCCCGCCGGATCCCAGCGCGAACTGGAGGGGCTGGCCGGTCTCTAGCGAGCGCCCGACCTGGAAGGGGATCTGCCGGAAGGATTCGAGGGCACGGGGGGAGAGGCGGATCCGCCGCCCGCCGTAGACAGCCGCCAGCGTCAGCGCCGCAGCGATCAGCAACAGGACGCCCATGGTCATCGGGGATCCTCCCGGCCTGGCCTTCGGGGTGCGGATTCGAGGACGGCGATCCAGCGGGCGAGAGGCTCCGCGCCGATCCACGGGCGCAGGAGCCAGAGGCCCTGGGCCAGAGGGAACCGCAGGGGCGCGAAGGCCTCCAGGATCCATTCGAGATCCGCAAACGGAACTCTGCCCACGCGCTGGGGATCTTCCGGCCTGCCCATCCGCCACCTCGCTCCTGGAGCCTTCGGGTGAAACCCGCAGATCCAGCGATCGGCTCGAGTATACCCGATTTCCGCCGCTTTCAAAACAGAAGGCATCCTCCGGGTGTATCCCACTTGTAGGACAACTGCTCGCAGTTGTCCTACCTCCTCGGGCCGGGCGGCTACGCCAGGGCGGCGCCGGGCACCGGAACCCGGTTCATGATCTCCTCCAGAACCTGCTCCGGGGTAACCTCCCGCATGCGGGCGGTGGGATGAAGGATCAGGCGATGGGCCAGGCAGGGCTGGACCAGGGCCTTGATGTCGTCAGGGATCACGTAATCCCGCCCCCGCAGGACGGCCCGGGCTTGCGCGGTGCGGAACAGCGCCAGCGTCCCTCGCGGGCTGGCCCCCAGATAGACGTCCGGATGCTCCCGGGTGCGCTCCACGATCTCCAGGAGATAGCCTCGGATCTCCGCGGAGACGTGGACGGCCCGGATCTCCTCCTGCGCGCGGCGCAGCTCCTCCAGTCGCACCACCTGGTCGAGGGTCTCAATGGGATGGCGGAACTGCTGGGCCTCCAGGATCGCCAGCTCGTCCTTGCGGGCCGGATAACCCAGACGGATGCGCAGCATAAACCGGTCCAGCTCCGCCTCGGGCAGCGGGAAGGTGCCCTCATACTCGATGGGGTTCTGGGTCGCCAGCACCAGGAACGGCTGAGGGAGAGGATAGGTGACGCCGTCCACGCTCACCTGCCGCTCCTCCATCGCCTCCAGCAAGGCCGCCTGGGTCTTCGGCGTGGCCCGGTTGATCTCATCCGCCAGGACGATGTTCGCCATGATCGGCCCGGGGCGGAACTCGAACGTGCGGGTGCCGGGGTTGAAGATCGAGACGCCGGTGATATCGCTGGGCAGCATGTCCGGCGTGAACTGGATCCGCCGGAAGGTTCCCCCGATGGAGCGGGCCATGGCCTTGGCCAGCATGGTCTTGCCCACGCCGGGCACATCCTCGATGAGCAGATGGCCCTGGGCCAGGAGCCCGATCACCGCCAGCTCCACCGCCTCCCGCTTCCCGAAAATCACCCGCTCGATGTTCTCCACCAGCCGGTGGGCAACCTCCTGCGCAAACCCATCCATTCCGAATCCTCCATCGCAATGGGATTCCCTGCCCCGGACGGACGACCTCCTCCCCCCCCTCCGCCTTTGATTTTAGAGGCTGCTTATCTGAAGATCCACCTCTATGGGAAGAGGGGGGAAAGCGGGGGCGTGGGCGGAGGGGAGAGCATGGGCGTGGACGTGGGCACCGACGGAGGCGGCGGCTCCTCGGTCGGAGGGGCAGGCGGCTGGGAGGCCCCCCCAAGCCCCTCCGTCGGGGATCCGCTTCGGGAGGGCGGGGCGGGTGTCGGGGATCGCTGCGGCTCACTCTCAGGCGTCCCGGGTGGGATCGAGGGGGTCTCCGACGAAGGGGTGGGACGCAGGATCTCAATCACCACCCATGGGGTTCGAAGGGCCGGCGATGGACCTCCCCCGGCAGCTGCAAGCCCCCGCTCCCCGAACCGCACCGCGGGGAGCCCGAAGGCCAGGGCCATCGCCAGCCCGACTCCACCGGCGGTGGCCAGGGCGCGCTGCCAGGGCTTCCAGGCGTCCGGGAGGGCGGCCCCCGTGAGAACCGCTCCCACCAGGGTGAACAGCGGCCCCTTCCCGATCTCCCGGGCGGGATCCGCCGCCGAGGCGGCGGCCGTCTGCCAGGCGCTCAGCCAGGCCCCCAGGGCGCCCACGGCGGCGAGGAAGGCCAGGGCTCCCAGGATCGGCCGGGCCCGGGGCGATCCCCGGATGGCCCAGGGCAGCCACAGGGCGGGCACGCTGACCATCAGGACCAGCACCCCCCATCCGTCCAGCCCCCGGGCCGCAGGGCCTGCCCCCCAGGGGAGCATCGTCCCGGCCAGCATCAGGGCGGGCCCCAGCATCCGCAAGGCAGGGGAGGGCGTCTCCGCGTTCATGGCTTCCGGCGCCCGGTGAGGGAATCGAGGAAAGCCATCAGCTGGGTTCGAAGCTCCCGAAACGTCTCCGGCATCCGCTCCGCCAGCGGCCGACAGCGCTCCCACTCCAGCTCGAATCCATCGGTATGACGGAACAGATGCCGGAAACGAAGGTAATCCGAGAGGCGGGATCCCAGGGCGGGATCGATCACGGCGGGTCGGGATTCCCCCCACGGGCTCATCATCCGCCACAGCCAATCGGTGTGCCCATGAGGGTCGGCGGGGAGGTCCCCATCGATCCGCACCGCGATCCGCTCGAAGATCCGTTCGACGCCGGTGTAGAAATCGTGCAGGATGCTCCCCAGGCTGCGCAGGGCGAACTCGTCGGGCTCGCCGGTCCAGCGGCTCATCAGCCGCTCCAGCCGGGCGAGCTCCAGGTCGATCTCCCGACGCAGGGCTTCCGTCGGCTCGATGGGCATCTCCTCCTCCCCCAGGATGCGGGCGCGCAGGGTGAGAGGGGCGCTCTCCAGAGGGATCAGATCCAGCTCCATGCCCTCCGGAAGGAGCGCCTCACACTCCCGCAGGGCGTCGAAGTAGCGCTCCGGCGCCAGCCCTTCCACGGCGATATCGATGTCTGAGCGCGCGTGCCAGGGACTCTGGCCGGCCAGGGAGCCGAAGATGAAGACCCGTCGTGCCCCGAAGCGGCGGCGCAACAACTCCGCGCACGCCCGGGCCGCCTCCCAGGCCGCCGCCCTCCGGCGCTCCAACATCTCGTCTTTCATGGACTCGTCGCTCACCATCCCGGGAACGGTCTCCTTTGAATGATAAACCGGATCCTCCGGCCTCGCAGGGTGCGCCGGACCCGGACCCGCCTCACCTTTGCTTCTCCACGATCAGCGTCTTCAAGTAAAGGGTCTCCGGGATCTGCAGGATCCATGGGTGATCCGGCGGCTGATAGGTGACATCCCGGACGACCAGGCGGCAGCCCACGTCGGCCGCCGCCAGGCGGACGGCCTCGATCAGATCCTCCAGGCGGACCGGATAGGCGCACGAGGAGAAGAACAGCACCCCGCCCTCCTCCAGCAGGCGCAGGGCGAGCGCGGCCATCTCCACGAACCGTCGGCGCACCCCCCGCTCCCATTCCGTCCGCCGCTTCACCATCGCGGGCGGATCCAGGACCACGTGGGTGAACCGCCTTCCCTCCGCGAGCAACGCCTCCATCATCTCCAGGGCATCCCCCAGGCGGACGGTGATCCGGGAGGCCAGGCCGTTGCGGGCCGCGTTGCGCTCCGCCTGCTGCAGCGCCCATGGGTCCTTGTCGATGACCATCGCCGTCGCCCCCGCGGCGGCCGCGTGGATGGCAAAGGTCCCGATGTAGCCGTAAACGTCCAGCACCCGATCCCCCGGCCGCACCATCCCTCGCAGCCGTCGGCGGTTCTCCCGCTGATCCAGATAGAACCCGGTCTTCTGCCCGCGGATCGCGCTGGTTTCGAAGACCAGCCCGTCCTCCTCCACCTCCAGCGGATCCGGGATCTCCCCCCACAACAGGCCGGCCCGCGGCTCCAGCCCCTCGTCCTCCCGGGCCTCCACATCGCTGCGCTCATAGATCCCCCGGGGCGCGAACCGTTCGCGCAACGCGTCCACCAGCATCTCCCGCCAGCGCTCCATCCCCAGGTTCCGGATCTGCACCACCAGGACGTCGCCGTAGCGATCGACGATCAGCCCGGGGAGCCCATCCGCCTCCCCGTGGACCAGGCGGACGGCGTTCGTGTCCCGGATGCTCCTTCGCCGGTCGGCGGCCTCCGCCAGGCGCCTCCGGAGCCACTCCGAATCCACAGGCTCGTCCCCCCGGGTGAGCATTCGAAGGGGGATATGGGCCGCGGGGTTGTAGAACGCCCTCCCCACCAGCGTCCCCGTGGCGTCCCGAACCTCCACGACGGCCCCCGGCTCCGGGTCCCCGTGAACGCGGGCGATGTCATCGTGGAAGGCCCAGGGGTAGAAATTGCGGAGCTTGCGCTCCGCGTGGGGCTTGAGGACGATCCACGCCTTCATACGGCTTCCCGTCGGCCCACCGAGACGATGAACGTCTCCAGCGCCACCACATCCGGGACCTGGCCGGTTTTGATGGCCAGGTCCAGCTCCGCCAGGCTCCGGTAGAAGGTTTCCAGCTGGGGGATCGAGAAGGCGACCGCGGACTCCGCGATCTTGCGCGCCGCATACGGATGAAGGCCCAGCAGGTTTCCGGCCTCCGCGGGGGAGAGGCCCCGTTCCAGCTGTTCCTTCATCAGGAGCATCAGACGGAACTGGCGGACGATCATGCCGAACAGCCCGAGGGGGTGCTCTCCCTCCTCCAGGAGCCGGTGGAGGGCGGCCAGGGCCCGGCGCACATCCCGCCGTCCTAAGGCCTCCGTGAGCTCGAAGAGGCTGATCGGCGCCGCGTAGGGGACCAGCCGCTCCACATCCTGAGGGGTGACGGGACGGCCGGCAGCCCAGGCGGAGAGCTTGCGGATCTCCTGATCCAGCAGGCGGAGATCCGTGACCAGGGCGGCCAGGGCGGAGGCCGCCTGCGGGGTGAAGGTCCCGCCGTATCGCCGGGCCCGCTCCATCACCCACTCCGGGAGGGCCCGGGGAGGCGGCAGGGGGAAATGCCGGACCTCCGCCTGATCCGGATGCGTCGCCATCCAGCGCAACAGCGGATGATCCTCCGGTAGGGTCCTCCGTTCGATCAGGACCAGGAGGGTGGTGGGCGGGACGGCGGCGAGGGCCTGTCGGAAGGCCTCGTCCTCCTGGGCCCGCCGGCGCTCCCGGGCGAACCATCCCTCCACGACGACCAGGCGCCGCGAGGCCAGGAAGGGCATCGCCGCGCATGCCGCCTGCAGCTCCGCCGGGGAGATCCGCCGGCCGTCCAGGACGATCACGTTCATGGACTGGGCGGCCGCATCCCCCACCTCCCCGCGAAGCTCCCGCAGGGCCTCCTCGATCTCCAGCTCGTTCTCACCGTGGAAGAGGAGGATCATCGGGACATCTTTGCGGTGTTCCGCGAATGATTCGTGTAGTTCCTTGGTTACGGCTCGGGCTCCGGACGCTCATCCGCCCCGGGTCTCCACGAAGTGGACCCGGACGAAGCCGCCGGGGAGGGCCCGCACCCCCACGATCTCCAGATCCCCCGGGTCAGCCCGGGTGGTGACGTGGGCCTGCAGCCATGGGCCCAGGGGTTGCACGGCGATCAGCGTGAGCACCGTGGCGAAGATGACCAGGGGGAGAACGTCGCGGCGCCGGCGATGGGGCACCAGGCCCAGGGTGAGAAAGGCCGCCAGGCCGGCGGAGGTGCCGGAGGCCACGTAGTTGGTCCCGCAACCCGGATGGATCGCCCAGTGATGCTCGCCTCGACGCAATCGCTCCAGGGCCTCACGGGCCGTAGCGATCACCGCCTCCATCGGCACGTTCCCGTAAACGTAGAACCCGAAAGGGGTGGAGCGACCGGCCATGGGCAGGCCGGGGAACCGCTGGCTGAGCAGATGGATCGTGGCGTGCTCCAGCGCATGGTTGCGCCGGATCCGCCGCAACGGCGTCCAATCCAGGATCGACATCCCGACCTCCAGTTCGGAAAGTTCGCATGAGCGCTCGCGCGCGCCGCGCCGGGCGCCCTCACGGGGCCGGGCGGGCCACCACGATCAGGCGATGGGTGTTGTTCTCCGGCGGCCAGCATGTGACCAGGGTGAGGCGCTCCTCCGGGGTGGGCAGGATCCACCCCAGATTCCGCTGCCGCACCTCCGGAGGCTGGCCTTTCTCCGGCAGGATGTGGATCCCCTCCACCTGATACGCGTAGGCCTGCCGGGAGGTCTCCACCCGGATCCGCTGGCCCGGGCGCAGGCGATGGAGGGCGCGGAAGATCTTCCCCTCGATGTTGTGGTGGCCGATCAGGACCACGTTGCCCCCCTGGCCGGGCGCCGCCGAGGTGGGGAGCCAGCCGGCAGCGAACCCGTGGGGAGGCTCCCAGGTGATGAAGACCTGGCTCCCCTCCGTCATCGTGGTCAGGCGCGCCGGGACCACCGGGGCCTCCAGCCCGATGTCCGGGATGATCAGGCGGATGGGGGGATCCGCCACTGCCCCGGAGGACGGCGAGCGGGTCGGCGCAGGCTCCGGGCGCATCCCCCTGGCTTCCTGCACCCCCCTCGGCTCCGGAGATGGGCGGGCCGGTGGGGCCGCGGAAGGCCCCCGGGGTGGAAGTGGAAGGGGTTCAGGATCCCGGGGGGTGGGCCAGGCCGTCACGAGCCCGGCGGCCCCGAGGAGCAGCCCAGCCCCGATCAGGAGGCCGCTCAGCCGGTTGCCGGACGGACGACGGCCTGATCCCATGGCGCGCGCTCCAGATATCCCCCCACCATCGCCAGCAACGTTTCGTTGTAAAAAGCGAGGATGTCCCGATAAACCTCGCGCCAGCGCTCCGGCGCCCCGCCCAGCTCCACCATCCGGAACACGCTCTCCAGGAGGTAGCCGCCGAAGTGGAGGAACGCCCGCAACAGGTCTTCCAGCCCCAGCCCGGCCGCGTGCGCCTGCTCGGCGTAACGCTGCCCGATCCGGCGGGGGCGGTGCGGGTCGTGATCCCGGATGTAAGCCTGGAGCTCCTCCAGGAGCTGATAGCACGTGGCCTGGAACTCCTGAGCGATGGGGCCGCGCATCCGTTCGAACCAGGGGGCCTGAGGGCCGACTCCCCGGGCGAGCTCCAGACGGAGCTGGCCCAGGGTGTAAGTGATCAGCATGCGCACCCCGGGCTCCGCGCCGTGGGCCTGCAGCCAGGCTTCCAGATCCTTGCGGGCGAACCGCCGGTGCCCCCCGGCGGTCCGCTGGGAGGGGATGCGCCCCGCATCCGCCCACGCCCGCAGCGTGGCCGGGTGCACCCCCAGCATCGCCGCCGCCTCCTTCAGAGAGAGCCACTCCCCGGTGGGATTCCTCGTTTTCCGCTTCCCCATCGTCCCCCTCCGGATCCCCGGCCTGGCAGGCCGCTTCTCCCATCACGAGCGGGGAGCCGCGACAGCCTGGCGCAGATAGGCCTCAATGAAATCGTCCAGCTCCCCGTCCAGGACCCGCTCCACCTGGCTGGTCTCGTAGTCGGTGCGATGGTCCTTGACCAGCTGATAAGGATGCAGCACATAGGAGCGGATCTGGTTGCCCCACTCGGCGCTGACGTGTTCGCCCTTGAGGGCGGCGATCTCCGCCCGGCGCTTCTGCTCCTCCAGCTCCGCCAGCCGGGCCTTCAGGATCTTGAGGGCGGTCTCTTTGTTCTGGGTCTGGCTGCGCTCGTTCTGGCAGGAGACCACGATCCCCGTCGGGATGTGCCGGATGCGGACGGCCGTCTCGTTCTTCTGCATATGCTGGCCGCCCGCCGTGGAGGCCCGGAAGGTCTCGATGATGATGTCCTCCGGCCGGATGACGATCTCCGGGCTCTCCCCGATGTCCGGCCAGACCTCGACCAGGGCGAAGGACGTGTGGCGGCGGCGGGCGGCGTCGAAGGGGGAGATGCGCACCAGGCGGTGCACCCCTTTCTCCGCCTTCAGGTAGCCGTAGGCGTAGGGGCCTTTCACCAGCACCGTGGCGCTCTTGATCCCCGCCTCCTCGCCGTCCACCTTGTCCAGCAACTCGGCCTCCCAGCCCCGGCGCTCCGCCCAGCGCAGATACATGCGCAACAGCATCTCCGCCCAGTCCTGGGCGTCGGTGCCGCCGGCCCCCGCGTGGATGGCCAGGATGGCGTCGTGGCGGTCATAGGGGCCGGACATCCAGACCTCGAACTGGCGGTGGCGCACCGTCTCCTCCAGGGCTTCGATCTCGCGGGCCAGCTCGGCCATCAGCGCCTCATCGCCCTCGCCCTCCGCCAGCTCCAGCAGCTCCCGGGCCTCCTGAGCCCGTTGGCGTAGATGGAGCCAGTTGCGGACCTCCTCCTTCAGGCGGCCTAACCGCTTCAGCACCTCCTGCGCCTGGGCCGGCTGTTCCCAAAAATCCGGCCGGGCGGCCTCCTCCTCCAAACGCTGGATCTCCGCCTGCTTCTCCGGGATGTCAAAGACGGTCCAGGAGATCTTCCAGCGTCAGCGTCAACGCCTCCAATCGCTCTCGCAGATCCGTCGACATCATCTCCCTCCCTTTCTATGGATCTCCACCGGCCGCCTGGCAAGGGCGGCCTTTCCCTGCTTTCGGGCAGGTTCATGGGGCGGACGTCCCCTCGATCAAGCGCGCGGTGACCTGCATGAACGCCTTCAGATCCCGGATCGCCTGCGGGAGCATGGCGTGAACCTGGGCGTGATCGATATCCCAATACAGGTGGACCAGCCGGCTTCGCCACCGGGCCATCTGCGCCATGGCTTCCGCCAGCGCCTCCGGCAGGATCCCCGCCTGTCCCAGAATCCGAAAGACCTCCGCGTAGCTCTGAGGACGCCCCAATCCCATGTGGGCGATGAGGTGATGCCCGATGTCCAGCGCCGCTTCAATGGCCAGCTGGAGGAAGCGCTCCGCGCTGCCGTAGCGATACGGATCCCCGCAGAAGTCCGAGCGGTCCAGGGCGGCCAGCGGCTCCAGCAATGCGAGGAACTCCTCCAGCCGGGTCATGCGATCCATCAATAAATCTCGATCGATCACTGAGCTTTCCCCCTTCCAGCGCTTCAGGGAGGTCCGGTTCAGGAGCTCCCGAAAGGGGCCCTCGTCCAGATAGGCCCGCATCGCCCGGGCTTCCCAATCCGCGCAGCGGCCGGGGTCCCGGCAGAACAGGAGCTCCCGCTCCTTTAGAACCGCGAACTGACGGTCCGGAGGCAGCGTGTTCAGCAGGATCAGGTCGATCTCATGGCCCGGAAGGGCCTCCTCCAACCGGTCCTGGAGACGATCCAGGAGCTCCGGGAACCGCGCGGGGGGCACATCCGGATCCACCCACACGGCGATGTCCACATCGCTCAGGGCATCCGCCCGGCCGGCGGCCCAGGAGCCAACCAAATACGCCCCGATCACCTCCGGGATGTCCACCGCCCGGATCATGGCATCCCGGGAGGGTGCCGGGATCTCGATTTCAGGCAGGCGACCCCGTCGCATCCTCAAACAGCTCCTCTACAAAGGCGTCCGCATCGAAGGGCAGCAGATCCTCCAGCCCCTCTCCCACCCCCACAAACCGCACCGGCAGGCCCAGCTCTCGGGCGATGGCGAAGACCGCGCCCCCCTTCGCTGTGCCGTCCAGCTTGGTGAGGATCAGACCGGTGACGCCCACGGCTTGATGGAACTCCCGGGCCTGCGGGAGGGCGTTCTGCCCGGTGGTGGCATCCAGCACCAGCCAGACCTCGTGGGGCGCGCCCGGGACCGCTTTCGCGGCGACCCGGCGGACCTTCTGGAGCTCCTGCATCAGGTTGTATTTGGTGTGGAGTCGGCCGGCGGTGTCGGCCAGGACCAGGTCATAACCCCGGGCGCGGGCGGCCTGCAGGGCGTCGAAGAGCACCGCGCCGGGATCGGCGCCGGGCTGCCCCCCGATGCAGGGCACGCCGGCCCGTTCCGCCCAGATCTCCAGCTGTTCCCCCGCCGCGGCCCGGAAAGTGTCCGCCGCCGCCAACAGCACCCGTCGGCCCTGCTGCCGGAAGCGGTGGGCCAGCTTCGCCACGGTGGTGGTCTTCCCCGAACCGTTCACCCCGACCACCAGCACCACCTCCAGGGGATCCCGCCCCAGGTTCAACGGTGGGGGATCTTTGAGCAGGGCGCGCAGCTCCGCTTTCAACATCGCCCGCAGGTCCTCCGCCCGGGTGACCCCCTCCCGGCGGACCCGTTCTCGCAGGCGATCCAGGAGCTCTTGAGCAACCCGCACGCCCACATCGGCCTGGATGAGGGCGGCCTCCAGCTCCTCCCAGAGCGCCGGCGTGATCTCGGTTGCCCCCAACAGTTGCGCGATCCGTCCGAAGGCAGCCTGGCGGGTTCGCGCCAGGCCCTCCCGCAGGGCTTGCAGCATGCTCCGCATCGATACGTCCGCTCCTCCTGCCCGCACGATCCTCTACCTCGAATTATATCGAAGGCTCGCCGATCCATCTATGCGATCTCCAAAGGCGATATAAAATGGGAATCCTGGATGATCCTCCGAATCACGATGGAGAACGCCCGGGATGAGCACCATGGGACGGGGGCTTTCACGCCGTTCCGGGTCATGGCTCCGATGGATGGTCTGGAACCTCATAGCGGCCTGCGGGGTGGGGATCCTGGCCCTGTGGGGGATCGAGCGGATCTGGCCGCTGCCGCCCCTGCCCACCCCTCTCCCCACGGCCACCCCGATCCCCACCACGACGCCCCGCCCCCCGCTGATGTATACCGTCCAGCCTGGGGATACCCTGATCGGGATCGCGGCGCGCTATGGGGTGTCCCTGGAGAGCCTGCTGCGGGCCAACGGCCTGAGCCCGGAGGCGGTCATTTATCCGGGGCAGGTGTTGCGGATCCCGGGGGAGCTCCCGGCGGTGCCGCCCCCCATCCCTTCTCCGAGCCCGCTGCCATCCCCAGCGCCGGCCGCTGATGGGATCCGCCTGCGGGTTCTGGAGATCCGCGGGGTCGGGGATGTGGAGCAGGAGACCCTCGTGCTGGTGAACGAGGGGGCGACCCTCAGCCTGGCCGGCTGGCGGCTGCGGGATGCGGATGGGAACCTCTTCGTCTTCCCGGCCCTCACCCTATGGGCCGGCAGCCGGGTGGCGGTGCACACCCGCGCCGGGGAGAACACGGCCACGGATCTTTACTGGGGACGCGACGGGGCGGTGTGGCAGCCCGGCGAACGGGGCGTTCTGGAGGACCCGGAGGGGACCGTGGTGCTGGAGTTCCGGATCCCATCGCCTCGCCCTTGAGAGCAACGGCCAGGCTTACATCACCCGCCAGCACGCCACCCAGTGCTCCTGCTGCGGCGTTCCTACGTTGATAAAGGGCGGCTCCTCCCGGGCGCAGTGCGCCATCGCGACCGGGCAACGGGGATGGAAGCGACATCCGGCGGGCGGGTTGAGCGGGCTGGGGACATCTCCCTTCAGCAGGATGCGCTCCCGCTTGAGGGTGGGATCCGGGATGGGAACAGCGGAGAGCAAAGCCTGCGTGTAAGGATGGAGCGGATTACGATACAGCTCCTCCCGGGAAGTCAGCTCCACGATCTTCCCCAGATACATCACTGCGACGCGATCGCTGACGTGCTCAATGACGCTCAGGTTGTGGGCGATGAACAGATAGGTGAGATGGAACTCCTCCTGAAGCTCTTTCAGGAGATTAATGATCTGGGCCTGGATGGAGACGTCCAGGGCGGAGATCGGCTCATCGCAGACGATGAACTTGGGGCGCAGGGCCAGGGCCCGGGCGATGACGATGCGCTGGCGCTGGCCTCCTGAGAACTCGTGAGGATAGCGGCGGGCGTGGTAATCCTCCAGGCCCACCTTGCGGAGGAGATCGATCACCATCTCCATGCGCTCTTTCGGTGTTCCGATCCCGTGGACAGCAAGCCCCTCGGCGATGCTCGCCCCCACCGGCATACGGGGATCCAGGGAGGAGTAAGGGTCCTGGAAGATGATCTGCATATCCCGTCGCAGGGCTTTCAGTTCGGATTTGGTAAGGGCGAAGATGTTCCTTCCCTCGAAATAGACTTCCCCGGCCGTGGGCTCGATCAGGCGGAGGATCGTGCGTCCGACGGTGGTTTTCCCGCAGCCGGATTCCCCTACCAGCCCCAGGGTTTCGCCGCGGCGGATGTTGAAGCTCACCCCATCCACGGCTTTCACCCAGGCCACCACGCGCTGCAGCAATCCCCGACGCACCGGGAAATATTTCTTAAGATCCCGAACCACCACCAGATCCTGATCCGCCGAGACCTCCATGCGGGGCTGAGCCTGCGCTTGCACGATGGTCATCCGTCATCCTCCCTGTTCCAGAGATCCTTTTCGAACGCGCCGGCCGGGGTGCGCTATCCGTAAAGCCAGCAACGGACCTGATGTCCGGGCTCCGTATGAAAGAGCGGGGGGATCTGCTCCAGGCAGATGTTCCTGAGCTGGGCCTGGTTCTCCACGCGGGCGCGGCAACGGGGCGCGAAACGGCAACCCGGCGGGAGATCGATCAGGTTGGGCACCGTCCCCGGGATTGTGTCCAGGCGGGGTTTCACCACCCCCATCACCGGGATGGATCCCAGGAGCCCCTGGGTATAGGGATGCTGCGGGTTAGAGAAGATGGTGCGCACATCGGCCTCCTCGATGATCTGGCCCGCATACATCACCGCGACCCGATCGCACATCTCCGCCACAATGCCCATATCGTGCGTGATGAGGATGATGGCGGTGTGCATGCGGCGCTGGAGCTCCCGCATCAGATCCAGGATCTGGGCCTGGATGGTCACGTCCAGAGCGGTGGTGGGCTCGTCGGCGATCAGCAGCTCCGGGCCCAGGGCCAGGGCCATGGCGATCATCACCCGCTGGGCCATGCCCCCGGAGAGCTCGTGAGGATAGGAGTGGGCGCGTCGCTCTGGATCCGGGATGCCCACCATCTGCAGGAGCTCGATGGCGCGACGCCAACCCTCCGCCCGGCTCAATCCCTCGTGGACCTGAAAAACCTCCGCGATCTGGTCACCGATTTTAAAGACCGGGTTCAGGCAGCTCACCGGCTGCTGGAAAATCATCGAGATCCGGCTGCCCCGCAGGCGGACCATCTCCGACTCGGGCAGTTTCAACAGGTCGACCCCGTCGAAAAGCACCTCCCCGCTCAGGATGCGTCCGGGCGGGGTGATCAGGCGCATGATCGAGAGGGAGGTCACGCTCTTCCCGCATCCGGATTCCCCGACCAAGCCCAGGATCTCCCCCCGCCGCACGTGGAAGCTCACCCCGTCCACCGCCTTCACCACGCCTTCTTCGGTGAAGAAATAGGTGCGCAGATCCCGAACCTCGAGCAACACCTCGCGGCTGTCACGGGAAACCAAAGCCATCTCCTCCTTCAGAGGATATCCTCCCCTCAACAGATCGCGAGCAGACATCCGGCCTTCCTCCCCGCAAGATCTTTACGTAGCCCTCCCATGAACCCCGATGGGCCTAACGCTTCAGCCGCGGATCCAGGGCGTCCCGCAGGCCATCCCCCACGAAGTTAAACGAAAGCGAAGTCAGGAAAATGCAGAACCCGGGGACGATGGCCTTGAAGGGCTGGGTCCACATATCCGCCTGGGCGTTGTTGAGCATGTTGCCCCAGGTGGGCACCGGAGGCTGCACCCCAAAGCCCAGGAAGCTCAGGGCAGCCTCCAGGATGATCACGGTGCCCAGGCTGAGGGTGGCGCTGACGATGATGGGGGCCATGGCGTTGGGGATCATGTGGCGCACCACGATCTGCAGGTCCGACATCCCGAGGGCGCGCGCGGCCTCCGTGAACATCTGCTCCCGCAACGAGAGCACCACCCCTCGCACCAGACGCGCAGCCCCCATCCAGCCGAAGACGCTGAGGACGATGATGATGATCACCACGCTGCTCCACTCCCGACTCAGGCCCGGGATGGTGACGTCGCTGAGGAGAGCGGAGATGGTCAGCAGGAGCGGGAGCAGCGGAAGGGTGAGCATGAAATCCACGATCCGCTGGATGAGGTTGTCAACCCAGCCCCCGAAATACCCGGAGATCGCCCCGATGAGGGCGCCGGTGGTCTGGCTGATCAACGTGACCACGAACGCCACCGTCAGGGAGATACGGGCCGCGTGCATCAGCCGGGAAAGGACATCGCGGCCCAGCTCATCCGTCCCCAGCCAGTGGGCGGGGGACGGCCCCGCGTTCTTCAAGTTCAGGTTCTGGGCGTAGGGATCGTAAGGGGCGATCCACGGCGCCAACGCCGCGATGAGGATGAAACCCATCAGGATCGCGGCTCCGAAAAGGGCGACCCGGTGACGCCGGAACCGACGCCACACAATCTGGAGGTAACTTTCCTCCCGAACCGTCAGAAGGGCTTCCGCCCGCAGCTCTGCCGTCGCCATCCGTCCCCCCTCACTCCAGCCGGATCCGCGGATCAACGATCGTATACAGGATGTCCGCCAACAGGTTGGCGAACACCACCAGCAGCGAGGTGATGAAGAGCAACGCCATCACCACCGGCCAGTCGTCCGCCTGAAGGGCGTCGTAATAGAGCCGCCCCATGCCTTTATAGTTGAATATCGTCTCCGTGATCACCGCCCCGCTGAAAATGCCCGGGATCTCCAAAGTCAGGATGGTCACGATGGGGATGAGGGCGTTGCGCAACGCGTGCTTCATGATCACCACCCGCTCGATCAACCCCTTCGCCCGAGCCGTGCGCACATAATCCTGACGGAGCACTTCCAGCATGGAGGAGCGGGTGTAGCGGCTCCAGCCGGCCATGTAAAGGAGGCTCAGGACCAGGGTGGGCAGGATCAGGTGCACGGCCCGATCCAGGGGGGAACCGGGGGTCGCGCCCAGCACGTGGAGAAGACTCCCCGGCGGAGGCGGACGCAGGCTGAAGGTGTTCCCGGTGGGGAGATACGGCAGGCCCAGGACCTGATACCAGGGGGAGCGCGGGCCGCTGAAGAGGAAGATCATCATCAGCCCGAACCAGAACACCGGCATCGCGGTCCCGAAGAAGGCAAAGGTCGTCGCCACATAATCCAGGAGGGAGTATTGCCGCACCGCTGAGTAAATGCCGATGGGAATGGCCACCAGAAGGGAGAGCAGCGTCGCGGAGGTCATCAGGAGGAGCGTGTTGGGGAGACGGAACCAGATCAGATCGATCACCCTCTGCCCTGCGGCCAGCCGCCAGGAGTCGCCAAAGTCGAAGCGGATCACCCCCCGGGTGCACTCCGTCGGGATCTGCCGGCAGCTGGTTCGCTGAAGATGAGAAAGCCCTACGTCATCCAGCCAGTCCTCCCCCAGAAGCCAGACGATATATCGCCAGTGCAACGGTCGGTGTAATCCCAGGAACTCCTCGATCCTTCGGATCTCCTCCGGGCTCAGACGGCTTTTCCGATCCGCTCCCAGATTGATCCCGCTCAACGGCCCTCCAGGGGCCAGGTTCATGATCGCGTAGATCGCCATCGATGAAAGGAGAATGACGATCACCATCTGGAACAGACGACGGATCAAATAGTTGACCATCGCCATCTCCCCTCGCTCAACTTGGTGAAAACCACACAACACCCACCGACCCCAGGGGCGGCGCCTGGGGCCGGATCACCCTTACCGCAAGGCCGAATCGGACAACCCCTGTTATTGTAACAAACCGTGTTTTTCCCAAACAAGTTCACAAACAACCTCCATCTATCAGACGGCGAGGAGCTCCCGGATCAACGAGGGACCGCGGTCCGTCGCTCCAGGAGGCGAACGAGCAGGGAGAGCAACAGGGTCATCGCCAGGTAAAGCAGGGCCACCGTGTTGTATACCTCGAAATACCGGAAGGTCCCCGCTGCCCGCTGGCGTCCCACATACATCAGCTCCGGCACGGCGATCACCGAGGCCAGGGCCGTGTCTTTCAGCATGGCGATGAAGTCGTTGCCCAGGGGAGGCAGCACGTTCCGGATCGCCTGGGGGAGGATGACCAGGCGCATGGCCTGCCAGTAGGTCATCCCCAGGCTGCGGGCCGCCTCCATCTGGCCCCGGGGGATGGACTCGATGCCCGCCCGATACACCTCCGCCAGGTAGGCCCCGTAGCCGATGGCCAGGCCGGTCACCGCCCGGCCCATCTCGCTGCGGATCAGGCGGCCGAGCTCGGCCAGCGGGGGCAGCCCCCACGCCTGGCCGGCCTGGATCAGGGCGTCCCCCATCGGCGGGGCGGCCACGAAGGCCACATAAAACAGCACCACCAGGAGCGGAACCCCGCGGATGAACTCCACGTAGAGCGTGGACAGGTTATAGAACACCACGTTCCGGGAGACCCGGCCCAGGCCGGCGATCAGCCCGAGGATCAGGGCGATGGCATAGGCGATCACCGTCAGCTGAAGGGTGACCGGGATGCCCCGGACCAGGAAGCGGACCGTCGCCTGATAATCCGGGGAGTTCAGGATCGCCACCCCGGTCCACAATCCGAACGCCCCCAGCATCACCGCCCACCAGGGCCACGTCCGCCAGTCCAGGCCGGATCGCCGCGGCGGCCGCGGGGAGGGAAGCGGAGCCTGTCGTTCGATGGAAACCGCCATCGCCGTCACTCCTTCCACCATCCGGGATGCCGGAGTTCATCCCCACCCATCTCGCAACGATTCCGCGCGATACCGATGGAGAGCCTTCGATGGGCACTGCGGATCTCTGAAAAAGGATGGGCCGCGAGAAGTTCCCGCGACCCATCCGAACGAAAGCTTCCATCTTCTTGGAGGATCATCCTACTGGCCCGGCTTGTATTCCTTGAACCACTTTTGATACAGCCGGTCCAGCGTGCCGTTCTCCTTCAGGACCTTCAGGGCGGCGTTAAAGGGAGCGACCAGATCGCTGCCCTTGGGGAAGCAGAGCCCGAGGTCCTCGCTGGTGAAGGGCTCCCCGGCGATCTTCAGCTTGCCCGGGTTCTGGGCCATGAAGCCATCGGCCGCCGGGCTGTCGATCACCACCGCGTCCACATCCTTGGCCAGGAGCGCCCGCACCGCCAGGTCGAAGGTGTCGTAGCGCTTGAGCTGCTTGGCCTCGTCGGCCACCAGCGTCTTGGCCGTCTCCTCGTTGGTGGTCCCGATCTGGACCCCCACGATCTTGTCCTTGAGGTCGTCCTTGCTCTTGATCCGCTCCTCATCGGCCCGGACCAGCACCACCTGGCCGTAACGGAGGTAGGAATCGGAGAAGTCGAACTTCTGCTTGCGCTCCTCGGTGATGGTGATGCCGGAGGCGGCCAGGTCGAACTGCTTCTGCTCCAGGCCGGCGAAGATCCCCTCCCAGGCGGTGGAGATGACCTTCGGCTTGCAGTTGAGCAGCTTGCAGATCTCGTTGACCAGATCGACGTCGAAGCCCACGATCTCGTTGGTCTTGGGGTCGACGAACTCAAAAGGCGGGTAGGTGGTGTCGCTGGCGATCTTCAGCTCCCGCCCCCCCAGGTTGGGCAATTGCGCTCCGGCCCCAGGGGCCGGGGTCGGCGTGGCGGCCGGCTGACACGCAACCGCCAGCAACGCGGCGATCAGGATTCCCCACAGCAGGCGCCTCATGGTCTCCTCCTTGGATTTAGGCTTTCCGGGCGGCCGACGCGGAAGCCGAGGCGAGGATCCGACCTCAGTGCATCCCCAGGTAAGCGGCCTGGACCAGCGGGTTCTCCGCCAGCTCCCGGGCCGTCCCCTCCAGGACGATCCGTCCGGTCTCCAGCACATAGCCGCGGTGGGCCACCTGCAGGGCCATGTGGGCGTTCTGCTCCACCAGGAGGATCGTCGTGCCTTGCTGGTTCAGCTGCCGGATGACCTCGAAGATGCTCTCCACCAGCACCGGCGCCAGGCCCATAGAGGGCTCATCCAGGAGCAGGATGCGTGGGCTCATCATCAGCGCCCGGGCGATGGCCAGCATCTGCTGCTCGCCCCCGGAGAGGGTCCCCCCCTTTTGATGAAGCCGCTCCTTCAAACGGGGGAAGATGCTGAACACGAACTCCATCCGCCGGGCGATCTCCTGGCGGTCCTTCACGGTGTAGGCGCCCATCTCCAGGTTCTCCCACACCGTGAGCTGGGGGAAGATCCGTCGCCCCTCGGGGACGTGGCCGACGCCCCGGGCCACGATCTCGTGGGGAGGTAGATGGGTGATGTCCTCCCCGTTGAGGAACACCTGGCCGTGACGCGCCCGGACCAGGCCGGAGATGGTGCGCAGCGTGGTGCTCTTTCCGGCACCGTTGGCTCCGATCAGGGTGACGATCTCCCCCGGCTCCACCTTAAACGAAATGCCCTTGAGGGCATGGATGTGTCCATAATAGGTATGGACATCCCTCAGCTCCAGAACGGCCATCGCTCCGCTCCCGAACCCCCCGAGTTTTTCCTCCGAAGGCCCTCCTCTTTCATCCGGCGACCGCTCCCATCGCCACACCCCGCCCCAGGTAGGCCTCGATCACCCGCGGGTTCCGGCGGACCTCCTCCGGGGCTCCCTCGGCGATCTTCTCCCCGTAGTCCAGGACGGTCACCCGTTCGGAGATCCCCATCACCACCCGCATCTGGTGCTCGATCAGGATGACCGTGATGCCCAGCTCATCCCGAAGGCGCCGGATCAGGCGTGTGGTCTCCGCCGTCTCCTGGGGGTTCATCCCGGCCGTCGGCTCATCCAGGAGGATCAGCTTGGGACGGGCGGCCAGGGCTCGAGCCAGCTCCACTTTGCGCTGCTCCCCATACGGCAGGTTCTTGGCCAGCTCATCCGGGGAGGCCCGAAGCCCGACGAACCGGATCAACCGCAACGCCTCCTCCCGCAACTGCCGCTCTTCCTCCCGAAAGCGAGGCGTCTGAAGGAGGATATCCACAGGGTTCGCCCGGAAACGCGTGTGCATCCCGACCAGGATGTTCTCCATCACCGTCATGTTGCCGAAGAGACGGATGTTCTGGAAGGTCCGGGCGATGCCCCTTGCGGTGATCTGGTCCGGCCGGAGCCCCACCAGGGAGCGGCCTTCGAAGAGGATCTCCCCTTCATCCGGCTTGTAGATCCCGGTGATGAGGTTGAAGAGGGTTGTCTTCCCGGCCCCGTTGGGCCCGATGATGCTGACGATGCGGCCGGGCTCCAGGGTGAAATCCACCCGGTTCACGGCCACCAGGCCCCCGAAGCGCTTGGTGACTTTCTTCAATTCCAGCAGGTAGGCCATCCGGATGCCTCCCGGAACTCGCGTTCCATCACCGTGAGTCGTTCCGACACCGCCCTTCCCGGCCCTGTTGGGCCGGAGGTCAATCCCGTGCGGGCTTGACCTCCGGCGCGGGCACCACCGGCGGGAGCTCCTCCTCCACAGGCAGGCGCTCCAGCTCCTCCTCCCGCCCCATGGCTTCGGCCAGCTCCAGTCGATGGCGCCGTTCGGGGATCAAGCCCTGGGGGCGCAGGATCATCATCAGGATGAGCAGGATCCCGAAGACCAGGCGCTCATACTTGGCCGGCTCCAGCTGGGTCGGCCACTGGCTGAGGGGGAAGTTGATCAGCGGGATCACCACCCCGGCCTGGCGCAGCTTGTTCAGCATCAACGAGAGGCCCTTCAGGATCTGGAGGTTGAGGATGGTCACCACCGTGGCCCCCACAATGGCGCCGGGGATGCTCCCCATGCCGCCCACGATCACCATCACCAGCACCCCGATGGATTCCATGAACGTGAAGCTCTCGGGGTTGATGAAATACTGCTTGGCGGCGAAGATCATCCCCATGGCGCCGGCGAAGGAAGCCCCCGTGGCGAAGGCGGCCAGCTTCATCCGCACGAGAGGGATCCCCATGGCCTGGGCGGCCAGCTCATCCTCCCGGATCGCTGTCCACGCCCGCCCCACCCAGGAGTTCTCCAGACGCCGGGCCATCCAGATCGCAAACCCGATCACCAGCAGGACCAGGAAGTAGAAATAAAGCGCATAAAGGGTGGGGTCATCCAGGCGGATCCCCAGGGCGTGCAACCACGGCTTGAAGAAGAGGGGCGGCCGCTGCACGGGGCGGATCCCCTGCGGGCCGTTGGTCAGGTTGATCGGCTTGTCCAGGTTGTTCACGATCACGCGGATCACCTCGCCGAAGGCGAGCGTGACGATGGCGAGGTAGTCCCCTCGCAGCCGCAGCACCGGCAGCCCCAGGAGGATCCCGGTAAGGGCCGCCACCCCCACCGCCAAGAAGAGGAAGAGGAAGAACCATTCCGGCTCCAGGGGGAAGCGGTTCGTCCCGAAGGCGATGTTGGCCTGCGGGGAGCCGAAGATGGCCCACAGATACGCGCCGACGGCGTAAAAGGCCACATACCCCAGGTCCAGCAGCCCGGCGAAGCCCACCACGATGTTCAGCCCCAGGGCCATCGCCGCGAAGATCCCCACCTGGGTGGCGACCTCCAGCAGGAACGTGTTCCGGACCCCCAGGATGGGGAGGAGGACCAGCAGGATGGCCAGACCCAGGAGGGCCTTCAGCGCTCCGGACAGCGGGGCGTAATAAATCACCAGCAAGGAGCCCAGGAAGGCGGCGAAGGCCAGGGCGGAGACCAGCGGAAACCAGACCGCATCCCGCAGCCCCGGCTGGCTCAACCAGTTCATCAGCAGGAGGGCGGCGACAATGTAACCCAGGACTCCGACGAGATAGATCGAACGCCCGTTTCGGATCTGGGCGATCCACTCCACGGCTTTGGCACGGATCATCCCGCACCTCTTCGCCTCAGGAATGCTTCACTACGCCTTCTGACCCACCTGCTCGCCGAGCAGGCCCGTCGGGCGGAACATCAGGATCAGGATCAGGATCAGGAAGGCGAAGATGTCCTTATATTCCGCCCCGAAGGCCCCGCCGGTAAACTGAGAGAGATAGGCCCCTGCGAAGCCCTCCAGGACCCCCAGGACGATCCCGCCGAGCATGGCCCCGGTGATGTTGCCGATGCCGCCCAGGACCGCCGCGGTGAAAGCCTTGATCCCGGGGATGAAGCCCACGTAGGGATCGATGCGGCCCACCCGGAGCCCATACAGCACGCCGGTGGCCCCGCCCAGGGCGCCACCGATGAGGAAGGTCAGCATGATGATCCGATCGACGTCCACCCCCATCAGCGCCGCCGTGGGCCAATCCTGGGCCACCGCCCGGATCGCCCGGCCCAGCCGGGTCGCGTTCACCACGAAGTTCAAACCGGTGAGCATCAATAAAGAGGCGATGATGATAAAGACCACCTTCGCCTGGATCTGCATCTGGACCGGCTGGCCGGCCACCGTGAAGGCGGCGATGGGGATCTGCTGATTCAGGACGGGGAAGGATGGATAATTTCGATAGAAAGCGTTGTTCAAGAGACCCTCCAGGGCCCGGACGGCGTCCTGGAGGAAGAACGAGACCCCGATGGCGGAGATCAGGGGCACCAGGCGGGGCGCCCCCCGCAGCGGCCGGTAGGCGATCCGCTCGATGGCCACCGCCAGCAGCCCGCTGCCGACCATCCCGGCGGCCACCGCCAGCAGGATCCCGGCCATGATCAGCATCAGGGGGGCCGTGGAGGGGATGGCCAGGGCGAGCATGAGCTCCACGCCGATGAACGCCCCGACCATGAAGATCTCGCTGTGAGCGAAGTTGATGAACTGCAGCACCCCGTAGACCATCGTGTAGCCCAGGGCGATCATCGCGTAAAGGAAGCCGATGACCAGGCCGTCGATGGCCACCTGGGGCAACGTGCGGACGACAAACTGAAGAAGCGTTATCCCCCCGGCCACCGGGCGGTTGAAGAGGACAGCGAGGAGGAGGATGATCGAGCCGATCACCAGAAGGCTGATCGCCACAAAGACGAAAAGCTGGATCAGCGGGACTACGAGGGCCTGATACAGAAGGGATTCCGAGAGCTTCCCGCGCATTCGTCACAGATCCACTATGGGATTTTGCTCCACCCATCCCCCTAACCGGGTGGGGAGGAAGGAGGTCCCTCCCCACCCGGCTCGGTTCCGCTTCGGCTTTTCACTTCACTCCGCACGCCGCCTTCAGCTCCGGTGTGAGCGGCGGCGGCGCCAGCTCCAGGGTCTTCACCAGCTCGTTCTTGCCCCAGTCCTCCGGCTTGCCGGAGACCACCTTGATCACGAAGTATTTCGCCTTGACCGGGTCGCCCCGCTCATCGAAGGTGATCACGCCGGTGATCCCCTGGAAGTCCTTGGTCGCCCGCACCTTCTCCGCCACTGCCTTGCGGCTCGGCTTCTGGCCGCCCGCTTCCTGGATGGCCGCCTCGATGGCCTTCAGCACGATCGCCGTGGCGTCGTAGGCCTGGGCCGAGAAGGGCTCGGGATCCTTGCCGAACTTCGCCTTGTAGTCCTCGATGAACTTCTTGGCCCCCTCGTAGACCGTCGGCGGCGCGGCCACGCTCGTGTAATACATCCCCACCACCGCATCGCCGGCGATCTTGGCCAGCTCCGAGGAGTCCATCCCGTCCGGCCCCAGGAAGATCGCCTTCACGCCCTTCTCCCGGGCCTGCTTGAAGAAGACCCCCGCCTGATCGTAGATGCCGCCGAAGTAGATCAGCTCGGGGTTGGCCGCCTGGATCGCGGTGATCAGGGGATCGAAGTTCGCCTTCTCCTCGGTCCCCTCAAAGCCCAGGACCTGGCCGCCGAGCTCCTCGAAGCGCTTCTTGAAGAACTCGGCCACGCCCTGGCCGTAGGTCGTCTTGTCGTGGATCACGAAGGCGGTCTTGACCTTGAGCTCGTTGAAGGCGAACTCCGCGCCCACCGCCCCCTGCACATCGTCGCGGCCGCAGACCCGGTTCACCACCAGATACCCGCGGTCAGTGATGCAGGGGTTGGTGTTGGCTGGGGAGACCATGACCAGGTCGTAATCCTTGTAGGTCTCCGAGGAGGGGATGGCCACGCCGGAGTTGAGGTGCCCGACCACCGCCAGGATGTCGGGATCGTTGACCAGCTGCTTGGCGTTGGCCACGCCCACATCCGGCTTGGCCTGGTCATCGAAGGGGACCAGCTCCACCTTGAAGCCCAGGGCCTCAATGGGGCCTTTGAGCTGCTCGATGGCCAGCTGGGCCCCGTTCTTGATCCCCTCGCCCAGGGCCGCCTGGCCGCCCGAGAGCGGGCTCTGGGTGGCGATCTTGATGGTGCCCTTCACCGCCGGCGTCGGCGTCGCCGCCGGAGCAGCAGGGGCCTGGGTTGGGGTGGGCGTCGCCGCCGGAGCGCAGGCGGCGAGCAGCAGGCTGAACACCGTCAGCGCCATCAGGATCCTGGAAAACTTCATGGCCTCCTCCTTTTAGCAGGATTCGCAGAAGGGAAAACTTTACAGGCAGAAAACACCCGGAACGACCGGGCTCCGCCCGACCGGAAATAAGGAGGATCCCTCGCGGTCTCGCGCCGCCGCTGGCACCTCCTTTCCGCAAAGGACGGCTTGTTTGCAATTTTAGAAGCCCCCGGGCGATCTGTCAAGGTCACCCCGGATCCCCCCAGGGCTTTCCAGTTTTTTGAGAGTTGGGTATTATTGGGCTGAAGATAGGGAGGAGGTAGAGCGATGGAGCGCTCTGCTGGGGCGCTGCTCTTCCCGAAGAGGGCGTGAAGCGGACGGGATGAGAGAAGTCGAGCGATGGAGCCGCTTGGGATGACGGCGGCCGGGCCGCTTCCCGGTGAAGCGAAGGAGGAGGTGGGGCGATGGAACCGGTTCCTTCCGGGCAAAGTCTACTGGAGATGTTAGCCCAGATGCCTGATCCCAGGAGCAAATATGGCCGCCGATACCCCCTTACCAGCCTCATTACGGCCATAATCTTAGCTGCCTTAAACGGCCAGAGCTCCCT
>Ga0079996_115848_pt1 | contig 47716 bp, 53 predicted proteins | sample PerSpoAPS_AMetaG_FD_69199 | JGI IMG/M metagenome (GOLD analysis project Ga0079996, IMG submission 69199) | Thermal spring microbial communities from Yellowstone National Park, Wyoming, USA - Perpetual Spouter A (PS_A) MetaG (SPADES assembly)... | ecosystem: Environmental > Aquatic > Thermal... | reverse complement strand
TTAATTTTTTCTACTTTTTTAAATAAAATTAAAAAATTTATTAAAGATCGGGAAAAAATTAAGGCGTATTGTATCTAACTACGGTTATGCTATTAATTTTTAATTACTAATATTTTTTAAATACCTCAGCTGAAAAGAATTTAATGAAAGATTTTCAAAGAGTATTGGTTACATGTGCTTGGCCATATATTTATACTATACCCCATTTGGGTAATTTAATAGGTTCAGTTTTATCAGCTGATGTTATAGCTAGATATCATAGATTAAAAGGAAAAGAAGTAGTTTTTGTAAGCGGCTCGGATGAGCATGGAACTCCAATAGAAGTAGAGGCAATAAGGCAAAATAAACATCCTAAAGATTTAACCGATGAAAATCATGCGATAGTAAAAAAATTATTTGAAGAATGGTGGATATCATTTGATAATTATACAAGAACAGAAAATGAATATCATAAAAAGTTTGTAAGAGAATTCTATTATAAGCTTTATAAAAATGGCTATTTGTTTAAGAAACAAGTAATTCAGCCTTTCTGCGAAAATTGTAATCGATACTTACCTGATAGATTTATTTTAGGAACATGCCCTTACTGTGGTTATGAGAAAGCAAGAGGAGATCAATGTGAAGAATGTGGAAACTTATTAGAACCAACTCAGCTAATAAATCCTAAATGTGCAATATGCGGTAATCAACCAATAAATAAAATAACTGAACATTTTTTCATAGATTTTCCTAAATTAAGAGATAAGGTTATTAAATACATTCAGGAAAATGCATACTTTGACAAAAGAATTAAAACAATTAGTTTAAATTATATAAAAGATGAATTTAAAGCTAGAGCATTAACCAGAGATAATAAATGGGGAATTCCTGCTCCTTTTGAAGGCTACGAAAATAAAACAATATATGTTTGGTTTGAAGCAGTATTAGGTTACATTTCTGCAACCATTGAATATTTCAAAGGTAATGATGAATGGAAGAAATTCTGGTTCGATAATAACACTTTAACTTATTACTTTATAGGAAAAGATAATATACCTTTCCATTCAATTATATTTCCCGCTTTATTGATGGCAACAGGAGAGAAATACAATTTGCCACACATAATATCAGCTACAGAATTTTTGACTTTCGAAGGCAAGAAATTTTCTAAAAGTCAAGGTATAGGAATATGGATAGATGAAGCTTTAAAAATTTTAGATGTTGATTATTGGAGATACTACTTAATTTATATAAGACCTGAAGAAAGAGATACTGAATTTACAATTAACAATTTTGTTGAAATTGTTAATTCTCATTTAAACGATACCTTAGGCAACTTTATATACCGTGTTACTTCTTTTATAAAAAATAACTTTAACTATACAATACCTGAACCAAGAGATCTTCAAGAAGAAGAAATAAAAGTAATAAATTTAAGAAATGAACTTGTAAACAAAGTAGATAAAGCTTTAAGTGAAGTCAAATTGAGAGAAGCCTTGAATTTTGCCATGGAAATTGCAAGAGAAGGAAATAGATATTTGAATGAAAGAAAACCATGGGAAGCAATAAAAAGTGATGTTAAATTAGCTGCAAATATTATATATACCGCTTCCCAATTAATTAACTCACTAAGCGTAGTCCTGTTTCCATTCATTCCAAAAACTTCTCTAAAAATAAGAAAACAATTAAATTTAACCGAAAAATTTGACTGGAATGAAGCTTTCAAAGAAATAAAAAATATTAAAATTAATGAGCCAGAGATTCTTTTTAGAAAAATTTCTGCAGAATTCATACTTAAGAGATTAGAAGAAATCAGAAGCAGTTAAACTTTTGTTAAAGAAAAATTTTAAAACAAGGAAGTCTAAAATATAGTGTATGACTAAAAAATTCTATATTGAAACATTCGGATGTACATTTAATGAAGCTGATAGTAGATTTATTTCTCATTCTTTAAAAGAATTAAATTATTATGAAGTTAAGGATCCAGCTGAAGCTGATTTAATAATAATTAATACTTGTTCGGTTAGATCTGAATCTGAAAATAAAGCAATAGAAGCTTTAAAAAGACTTGGTAAAGTAGCTGATCAAAAAGGTTCCAAGATTTTAGTTACTGGATGTATGGTTAAATTGAATCCTTATAAATTATACGAGATAAGAAAAGATGCTATATATGTAACACCATCGCTAATAAAGGAAATACCAAAAATTGTAAACGAACAATTAGAAAATAATTTGTTAATAGGAGGAAGCGATAGATTATATGATATAATACCAAAATATGACGGAGGAGTGACTTATATATTGCCAATATCTTCAGGTTGCTTAGGAAGTTGCACTTTTTGTTCAGTAAGATATACAAGAGGAACATTATATAGTTATAGGCCTTCCGAAATAAAAAAGGCTTTTATTGAAGCAGTCGAAGGTGGAGCTAAGGAAATTTATATTACCTCACAAGATAATGCTTGCTATGGATTAGATATTCAAACTGATTTATGCGAACTAATAGAAGGATTGCTGGAATATAAAACAAATAAAGAATATAAAATAAGAATAGGAATGTTTACTCCATGGTTTGCATTTAGACTCGTTAATAAACTTAAGAAAATATATCATGATAAAAGAGTCTACAAGTTCTGCCATGTTCCCGTTCAAAGTGGAGATGATAGAGTATTAAAAGATATGCAAAGACCTCATACTGTGAGCGAATTTGTAGAATTCATTAATGAGTTAAGAAGCGAGCATCCAGATCTTTTCATTGCAACAGATATAATTGTTGGATTTCCTACTGAAGATGAAGAAGCTTTTGAAAATACAGTAAAACTAGTAGAGAAATTAGAATTTGATAAAGTACATATTGCGCAATATTCACCAAGACCATTTACAAAAGCCGCATTTTATGTACAGCTTCCAGATTCTGTTAAAAAGCGGAGAAGTAGAATTTTAACTAAAATTGCAGATGAGATTTCTTATAAAAGAAATTTAAAATTTTTGGGCAAAAAATTAAACGTATTAATAATAGGAGAAGGAGAAAAAGGGTATTTAGAAGGTAGAGCTTACGATTACAGATGTGTAATTGTTAAGTCGGAAGAAAAAAGTTTAATAGGTAAATTTATTGATGTGGAAGTTAAAGATATAACACCTCATTATTTAATTGCTTCGCCACTAAATTAGCTTTTTATCAATTCATTTATTTTTGTTTTCAAAATTTTCCATGATAGGGACATTGTTCTAGGATGAGAAGCCTTTACTTCATCTAATCTTTCTATAGTAGCATTATAAGGAGCATTTTTTACCAAAGCTGGATTTTCATAAGCTTCTTTAATTATGTTTTTTAATGCATTGGCAAAAAGCTCAATATTTTCCTTTGTCTCATCTTCTGTAAATTCTATTAATAACGCTTCATCTACTATCAAAGGAAAGTATATCATGCTAGGATGTACTCCATAATCAAGAAGTCTCTTCGCAACATCCTTTGCTTCCACACCTGTTTTGTCCTTAAGAACTTTAGCTGAAAGCAAGAATTCATGGAAACGCATAGCGTTTTTATCATGAGTCAAACTGATTTCAGAAACATCTTTCATAAGCTCTATAAAATATCTTGTGTTTTCTACAGCTTTTTCCCTGGCTTCCTTTAAACCTTCGTATCCTTTCAATAAAATATAAGCAAGGGCTTTTATTAATACTAAAGTATTTCCAAAATTTTCCTTAATTCTTCCTATAGATTTAGGTAAATTATAATTTAAATAATATTTTTTACCATCAAATTCTATTACAGGCACAGGTAAAAATTCCTTTAAAAATTCTTTAACACCAAGAGGCCCAGCTCCAGGCCCTCCGCCTCCATGCGGAGTGCCAAAGGTTTTATGCAAATTTAAATGAACAATATCGAATCCCATGTCACCTGGTCTAACATAAGTCATTATCCCATTTAAGTTAGCCCCATCGTAATATAATAATCCTCCTACTTCATGAACCATTTTGGAAATTTCTAAAATATCTTTTTCAAATAATCCAAGCGTGTTTGGGTTTGTAAGCATTAAGCCTGCTGTTCTCTTAGATAAGAGCGACTTTAATTCATCGAGATCTACTGTACCTTCTTTATTGGATTTAACAGTTACAACTTTAAATCCAGCCATAGTTGCACTTGCAGGATTTGTTCCATGAGCTGAATCAGGTACAATGATTTCATTTCTAAATTCCAATTCCTTATTCAATTCATGATACTTTCTAATTATCAAAACCCCTGCAAATTCTGCATGAGCACCTGCTGCGGGTTGAAAGGAGAATTTGTCCATGCCTGTAATCTCACAAAGAAATCTTTCAAAAGTATAAAGTAATGAAAGTAAGCCTTGAATATTTTCTTCAGGCAATTCTTCATGTAAATAAGCAAGCTCTTTAATTGTTGCAAGTTTGTCCATAATTTTGAAATTATATTTCATTGTACAAGAACCCAAAGGATATGTACCAATATCTATTGCGTAATTCATTCTTGATAATCTAGTAAAATGCCTTACGACAACAGATTCTGGAAGATTAGGAATATTGGGCTCCTCGTCTCTTAAAATTTCACTTGGCAATAATTCATAGATCTTTTTTAATTCTTCTTCATTGACCCAATAGGTATGGTCAGACTTTATGTCTTTATATTCGAAAATTAATTTTTCAGGATAGCGTGGTTGTCTAAACATATTTACCAATCAGATTACTAATTTCATTACAAACATTGCTATAAACAGATTCGTCTTGCATTTCATTTATTCCTAAAAGTAAACACTTTTCAAAACCTTTAAATTCCTTCAGTGATTTACCAAACAAAATACCTTTATTAATTAATTCTTTTCTTAATAAATCTGGTTCAATAGTATTTAGTTTAATTACAAAGTTCCTAAAGTAACATGCATTAAATAGCGGAGAAACTATTCCATGAATCTTAGATAGTTTTTCAATAAATGTTTTTGTATTTAATAAAATACGCGCAGCTAATCTCTTTAATCCTTCTCTTCCAAGTAAACATAAATAAATAGCTACTCTAACAGCTAACCAACTTTCATTAGTGCATATATTTGAAGTTGCTTTTTCTCTTTTTACATGTTGTTCTCTTGTTTGTAAAGCTAAAACAAATCCAAGTTTTTTGCCATCTATAGTTGTGGTTGCTCCTACCAATCTTCCTGGTAATAATCTAAGTAATTTTTGATCATTTTTTATTGCTAATATTCCTAGAGAAGGACCTCCGAAAAAAGGATTTATAGCTAAATGCTGTGCTTCTCCTACAGCTATATCTGCTCCATACGAAGCTGGTTCTTTTATAATGCCTAAAGATACTGGTTCTATTCCAGCAATTAACAATGAATCTTCTTTATGTATTATTTCTGAGATTTTTAATACATTTGTATCTATAATTCCAAAATAATTGGGATTTTCAACATATACAGCAGCAGAATTTTTAATGTTTAATTCAATATCAGCAATATCTATTTTCCCTTCATTAAAATTGTATTCATAAATTTCTATTCCATGAGGTCTAAGATAAGTATAAACAACTTCTTTCCTTTTTTTACGCATAAAATAAGGAATTAAAACCTTTTTTCTACCAGTATATTTTATAGCCATAAGTAAAGCTTCAGCTAATGCTGTAGAATGATCGTACATTGAAGCATTTGCTATATCTAATCCTGTCAATTCACAAATTAAACTTTGAAATTCAAATAATATTTGCAAATTTCCTTGAGAAGCTTCTGCTTGGTAAGGAGTATAGGAAGTCACAAGTTCAGATGATAACGAGACATAATCTACAGCTGCAGGAATATAACTAAAATAAGGATATTCAGGAGAGAAACAATATTTTATGTCAACGATCCTATTTTTGCTTAATTCTTCCAATATAAAATTTAAAGCTCCTAATTCTCCCATTGCTGAAGGAATATTTAATCTGCGATTAAGTTTTATTTTTTCAGGAACAGGGTCAACAAGCTCTTGCCTTTGCATAATATAAGAACATTTTCCAACTAATAAATATTTATTAATGAAAAAATAACGTTAATATTCATATGAGACCAAAAAAGCTGAGTATAACAATAATTTTGATCCTTTCTTTATTTATCTTAATCAATCTGTATAATGTAAATGCCAGTAGCGATATATTTTTAGATGTTAAACGAGAAATAATAGTAAACCCAGCTCACTTGATAGTTAAAGATGAAATAACTGTATTAAATAAAACAGACCGAATTCCAGTTTATCTTTCTGAATATGAATATGTTAGTTTATACACTATTTGGGTAAAGCCTCAAAAACCAATTCAATGGGGCTTACTCCATGAAAGAAAATTTGGTTTTTATATAATAGGAAATTTTGAAGCGAAAAGCAATATTACATTATATAGAATATATGATGACAAAATATTTTTAGAAGAAAACAATACCCTTAAAATACAAATTCCAGCATATTTTTTAACCGAATATAATATTTTAAATGGTTCAACTAAAGTATTTTCCCCATTAAAGGTTTCTTCTGTTGATGTTAAATCTCCAGAAGGAGCTAACATAACACGATTAGCTGATCAAACTTTTTCAATAACTTATAGCTTTAAAAATATAAATGGAAGAGAACAATTAGCAAATACAACAGATTTAATTTTCTCCTTTAAGCTAAGAGATCCTACAGCAGTACCTTGGATAAAAATAGAAAAAATGGTTAGAAAATTATTCATTGAAGGAGCTAAGTTGCGAATAGAAGATGAAGTAATATTAAAGTATGCAGGTAGGGGAGAAAAAATTGAAAAATGGATACCTAATATTTTACCAAAAGCTAAACTTTTATCTGCTAGGGATCAATTAGGAGATTTAGAAATAGATCATTCGAAAGAAGAAATTAAATTAAGAAATCCGTTACTACCTATTTTCCAGATGGGAACTTTAAAAGCAACATTATTTATTACTAGTGAAATTAACCTGAATGATTTAGGTTATTACGATTCTAACAGTGGTAATTTTAATTTCAAAATAGACGTTCTTGAAGCCAATCCGTTTTTAATAGATTATTTTGAGTTAATAATTACAAATAATTTTATATCAAGTTTAACTTTAGATCCTCAACCAGATGAAATAATGCAAAAAGATAATTTCATTCAATATAAATATGTAAGAACCAGAGTATTTTCGGAAATAAGTTTGACAATTAAACTTGAAGGAAAACAAGAAGTTTATCTTTCTAGCTTAACATTATTTGTACAAATTTTAGTTATTGTATTTTTAATATCAGTAGCTTCATTAATTTACTTTAGATATTTCTATTTAGGTAAGCCTTTAACTTTTGAAAGAAAAATTCCTTTACTTGAAGATTATTTAACTGCAATAGAGAGCATTTTGCTGGATTATGAAGAAATTGATAAACTAGGAAACAATCTTAAGAAAGGTTTAATAAACAAACAAGAATTTAATCTAAGAATGAATAACTTGAAAAAGGATATAATTAGCAAAGAGAGAGAAGTTAGAAATTTATCAAAGATAATAAAGCAAAAACACCCAGAAATTGTTAAAAGTATAAACGAAATAGAAAATTACTATAATGCATTGATTAAAGAAATAAAAGCATTACAAGAAGAAAATAAATTATTCGAATTAAGAAAAATACCAGCTGATAAATTCAAAAAGATTCGTGAAGAAAGGAATAAAGCTATTAAAAATTATAAAGGAAAAATTGATTCGTTAATTGCAGAATTAAGAGAAAAATACAAATAAAGTAATTTTTTAAGGCTAATTAATGAATGAAAATTCAAGCTGGAAAAATATAAAAATTATTTGTCCAAAATACTCTTTTAGCAATATAAAATTCCTTTAAAATAAACTAAAAGTTATTAAATAGCGCCGCCAGGATTCGAACCTGGGTCTCAGGGTCCAAAGCCCTGCATGCTTGGCCAGCTACACCACGGCGCTAACTATTAATTAAAATACATTTACCTTTTTTTAAATTTTTCCACAAATTTGATTAGCCTTAGAGATCGTAAATTAAATATTTATTATATAAATAAGCTAATGTTATTTGATGTTTGTTACACCGCTTAAACAAGTTCATATCGAATTAGGAGCAAATATGGGAGAATTTGCAGGATGGGAAGTGGCAATGAATTATTCTAGTAATATAGAAGAGCATTTAGCTGTAAGAAATGCAATAGGCTTATTTGATGTTTCTCACATGGGAAGAATCATTATTAAAGGTAAAGATACAGCTGAATTCTTAGATTATGTTACAACAAAAAATGTTTTAAAATTATCACCAGGAAAGATATCTATACCTACAGCTATGCTTAATTATAAAGCTGGATTTATTGATGATATATCTTTACTCATGCTTGATGATAAGGAATACTTAATTGTATGCAATGCCATAAATCGAGAAAAAAATATTAATTGGTTAAATAAAATAGCTAAAGAAAAAAATTATTCGATAGAAATTTTAGATATAACTTTTAAAACATGCATGCTTGCCATTCAAGGAAGAAAAATTAAAGATTACGAGGAAAAAGAATTAAATTTAAACATTGAACAAAACAGCTTTTTAAGAAATATAAAAGTTGTTGATTGTAAAGTAGAAATTATAAGTAAAACCGGTTGGACAGGAGAAAGTGGTTATGAGTTAATTTTAGAAATTGAGGAAGGGAAAAAATTATGGAAGAAATTAATTGAGAAGGGAATAAAACCCTGTGGTATAATTACCAGGGATTCGCTAAGACTTGAAGCAGGATTTTTGTTATATGGTAATGAAATAAACGAAGATATTAATCCCTTAGAAGCAAGATATTGGATATTTAGCTTAAATAAAGGAGATTATATAGGAAGAAAAGAGTTGGAAAATTTGTTAGAAAAAGGAGTTGAAAAAATAAGAGTTGGATTAATAATGAAAGATAAAGGACCTTTGCCAAGAAAAGGCAACGAAATATATTCTGGTAATAAAAAAATAGGATATATTACAAGCGGTGGATATTCTCCTATTTTAGATAGAGGAATAGCTATGGGTTATATACATTCAGGATTCTTTTTCTTGGGAGGAAGTGTTAAAATAAAAATAAGAGATAAAATGTACGAGGCAAAAATAGTCGAGCCTCCATTTTTCAAAAAATAATGTTTCTAGAGGGAGGTGCGGTAGAAGATAAAAATAAAAATATCTTTTATATAATTTTTTATAATGAAAAAAATGATGAAATTTATGTAAAACCTAAATATATATTTAAAAATAATAAATATTATAAGATCACAGAAAATAAAAATTTAAATTTATTACAAAAATATTTTAATTATAACATTTATAATTATTCAAATTATTTAAAAAAATATACATATATCTTTCATATAGAAAATATTAACAAATACTTTAATCCTATTGCAAGGCTTTTGCAAATTTTAGAAAATCCCTTAAATGTTCATGAAAAAGCTGCTAAAGAAATTGTATTAAATATAGTTAAAGAAAGTGGTGAAAAAGTTCAGAATTTTGGAATTTCAGGATCTCTTTTATTGAATTTACAAAATGAAAAGTCAGATATAGATATTTTTTATTACGGAAGCAACTACGAACAAATCTATGAAACATTGAACAAGTTATTTAAAAAAAGAAAATTTTTACCTATAAGAGGCAATTTGCTAAGAAACCTATATACTGAAAGAGGATTTAGAAATGTTATAAACTATGAGATTTTTAAGAAAATTGAAGAATTAAAAAGAACAGAAGGAATATATGCTAAAAAGTTCTTATTTTCAATAAAATTAGTAAAAAGAAGATATTTTGAAATAATTGAAAGAAAAGATACAATTAAAGATGAAATAAAAACGATCGATGCTAAAGAAGCTTACTTATGGCCTGCTAGATACATCGTTAAATCTTTGATAAATAACGAGACATACTCTATAATTACATACAGACAACGTTATGCAGAAATTCTTAAGGAAGACGATATAGCTAAAATAAAAGGTGAAGTTGAAATAACTAATGAAGGAAAAATTGTAAACGTTGATGAAAAAGGCTATATTATACCTTTATGACTTTCTCTAATCTTTAAAAAAGTCAAGGATTACCTTTTAAAATTAAAATTAAGTGGATCCGCTTAAAGGAAAATACTTTCGGTCTTTTATTAAAAATATAAATTTTTTTAACTAATCACCTGAACAAGTTATTCAAAATATGCTGGTCTAAATTTTATTCCATAATAAATTAAACCTTTATCATCTTCCTCAAACATTTTTCTAAATACTGCTTCAACTCTTAATCCTTCACGTAATTCTTCATAGTCTACATCTGTTAATTGTGCAAAAATCATCGTACCGTCATCCAGCTTTATTAATCCTACAGCATAAGGTGAATAATCAGCAAACTCTTTAGGAGGTTGAGTAATCCAAGTATAAGTTATTAGAGTACCTTTTCTAGGAAGCTCAACATCTTCTAATTCATTATTACCACAATTTAAGCATATCAACCTAGGCGGATAATATTTTTTGTCACATTTTTTACAGTACTTAGCAATTAGTCTATATCTATATTTCTTTTCCCTCCAATATGAAGGGGCACTCATGTTTATGGCCTCTTTAACAATATAAGAATTGACTGATCTCCAATATTATTCATTGAATGTATTAATCCTATATTAGCATTGGGAACTTGATTATATGCTTTATCTCTTAATTGCAAAACACTCTCGCATACTTGATAAAGTGTAGTAGCTCCTAAAGGATGTCCTCTTGCTTTTAATCCTCCATGGGTATTTAAAGGAAGTTCACCATCTTTTTCATGCTGTCCTTCGAGCAATAATTTATATCCTTCACCCTTATTTAAAAATCCCAAACTTTCCAATATTATAGGTGAGGCAATAGTATAGGGATCATAAATTTCAAGAAAATCTATATCTTTTAATTCTATTTTGGTATGTTTCCTAATTTTATAAAATGCATCTCTCAAAGAAGAAAATAATAACATATCTTCCCGATATAAAATGTTTACATCCGTAGTAGCGCTTATCATTTCTAATTTAACACTATAATCTTTGTTTTCAACTTGATCTTTGCTAGATAACATAACACTAGCAGCACCATCAGATATAGGATAACTTTCAAATACTCTTATGGGATCAACAAGAATAGGAGAGGTTAATATTCTTTCAACAGGTAAATAAAATCTATACTGTGCATGTTCTGCAGCAATAGCCATTTTATGATCATGTGATGCAAATTGTGCTATGTTTTCTTGTTTTGCATTATACCTCTTTAAATATAGTTTATATAAAATTGCAAATATTGAGGCAGGAGTTATTCCATTATAAGCAAAATATTCATAATCTAGGAAAGAAGAAGCATACGATGTAAATTGATAAGGTAAAGCATCTGAAAGCTTCTCTACACCCACAACTAAAACATTTTTAAACATTCCTGAAGCTATAGCCATGTAACCTACCATTAATGCTGATGCACCAGAAGCTTCTCCTGTTTCAATTCTTAAATTAGGTATTTTATTCAACGATAAATTCTCGGCTATTAAATTACTTAAAGATTCCTGATGTTGTATAAAGCTACCCAATGAATTAGATACAATTATTAAGTCAGGTTTTTTATAATTACATTCTTTTAAACAATTTTGAATAGCTTCGTATGCAAGAACTTTTAAAGATTTATTCCAATGTTCTGCTACTTTAACAAATCCTATACTAGTTATATAAACTTCGCTCATTTTTATTTAATATATTTATTTCTATGTTTTGCATAAATAGCATAATCAACATATTTTCTTTTTCCAATGTAATCCATTATTAATGGAGCTAAATTTCTTTTCGATTCAATTCCATCTCCTACAACAAAAGAAAAAGCGTCACTACCAGCTCCTGAACCATAAGAAGCCAACAGTATTCTATCTCCTGGTTTAGCTATATCTAATACTGCTGCAAAACCTAACAAAGATGATGCTGCATATGTGTTTCCTATAACAGGTACCAAAAGACCTGGTTTATATTGCTCTGGTTTAAATCCTAATGCAGCAGCAACTTCTTGAGGAAATTTAGAGTTTGGCTGGTGGAATACTGCATATTTAAAATCTGATGGTTTAAGACCCAATTCTTTCATAAGAGCAGAAACTGCTTCTTTTATATGATAAAAATATGCAGGTTCTCCTGTAAATCTGTAATAATGCATAGGATATATTTGTCCTTCTCTTCTCCAAAAATCAGGTGTATCTGTTACATATGAAAAGCTTCCTTCAAGAATCGCTATATCTTGGAATTCTTTAGATTTAGCTAATATGAAGGCAGCTGCACCTGCTCCAGCTGTATATTCAAGCTCATCACCAGGTCTTCCTCGAGCTATATCTGCTCCTATAGCTAAAGCAGCTTTTACCATTCCTGAAGAAACCAAGCCTATACATGTTTGCATTGCTTCTGTTCCTGCTTTACATGCAAATTCATAATCTGATGCAAGAACATTAGGTACTATGCCTAATGCTTCAGCTACCACAGTTGAAGTTGGTTTAACAGTATAAATTTTTGATTCTGTACCAACATAAACTGCTCCAATAACAGAAGGAGAAATATTTGCTCTTTTTAATGCATTATATGCAGCTTCAACAGACATCGTAGCAGTATCTTCATCATAAGCAGCAACAGATTTTTCTTCTAAAGGTAAAACTTTTTCACTTTTTCCCCATATTCTAGCTATTTCTTTAGCTTTAATTCTTCTAATAGGAATATATCCTCCATAACCTATTATTGAAACTTCATATAGAGGTTTCATTTGTAGTATTAATGGTTTAATGGTTTAAAAAGCTTTCTTCGTTAATTACTTAACTTTATAACTGAAATTACACTATCTAATCATAAAAGTTTTCAGCTAAATTTAAAAAAGAAATAAGGAAGAAGGAAATTTATAAAAATTAAGAAAAAAATAGAAAGAAACAAGAAAAATAGAAAAATAAAATCTAATTTGTTAAATTTAATATCATAAAATGAGGTAGGTCTTTTTACAGCACCAAAGCATCTTGATTCCATAGCTTCTGCTACATTCATAGCTCGATTAATAGAAATTACGAGAAGTGGAATAAAAACAGGTATATAATTCCCAATTCTTTTTATTAAATTACCCTTTTGTGTTTCTAAACCTCTTGATCTTTGTGCATCTATAATATTGATAGCATCCCGCATAAGCGTAGGAATGAACCTTATAGATAATGAAAGGGAAAAAACTAAAGAAAAAGGAAATCTTAATTTATATAGCATAAGAACTATTTCATCAGGAGAGGTAGTTAAAGAAAAAACTAGAAAAGAAAAAACTATTATTAGCAATCTAAAGACCATAGCTAATGATAAATAAAGATTGAAAGTAAAAATGTAATTAAACAAAAATACAAGAAATGCAAATAAAGAAATGAATTTTAAAACTGATAGTATTTCTTTGTGTAATCTAGCTAAGAATAAGGGAATCATTGTAATTGTAAATAAGAAAAATAAATATGTTAAAGAGGAGCTAAGCAATGCTAAGATTAGCATTGCTACTGAAAAAATTAATTTCGTTCTCGGGTCTAAATTATGAATAAGAGACTTTTTCTTTGCTACAAAAAACAATTCAGGTCTTATCATTTTATAGCTTAATTGAACGAATAAATTCTTCAACAGTTGTAATGTTTCTATCAAGTTTAATTCCTATCTTCTCAAGTTCTATTATTAATTTAGCTAATGTAGGTTGAACTAGATTGGCTTCATTTAACAATTCTTCTTCATATATTATATTAATTAACAAATCATCCTTGATTATTTTGCCATCCTTTAAAATAATTCCTCTTTCAGCTACTTCCAAAGCAAAATCTATATCATGGGTGATTGTTATTACTGTTTTACCTTCTTTTCTCAATTTTTTTATAATATTAATTAAAGCTGTTCTTTGAAAATAATCCAATCCTACTGTGGGCTCATCTAATACTATTACCTTAGGATCATAACATAAAACAGAAGCAAGAGCTACTCTCTTTTTCTCACCTCCACTAAGAAGCAAAGGTGATGATTCTTCATATTTTTCTAGATTAAAATATCTTAGCATTTCTTTTACTCTTTTAACAATTTCTTCCTTATTAAAACCGAAGTTAATTAGTGCAAAAGAAATTTCTTCAAAAACAGTATTAGAAAAAAGCTGATGGTCTGGATTTTGAAAAACGATCCCAACAATACGTGAAAGTTCAGCTACACTTTTTTCCTTGGTATTTTTTCCATCTATAAAGACATCGCCTTTGGTAGGTTTTAAAATACCATTCAAATGTTTTATTAAGGTAGTTTTGCCAGAACCGTTTGGACCTAATATGGCTACTGATTCTCCTGAATCTATACATAAATTTATATTTGTTAAAACATATTTTTCTTCAAAAGGATATTTAAAATAAAGATCTTTAATTTCTATTAATTTCATATATTTTTTTAAAATTATTAATAAATTCTTCTAAAGTTAAACACAATTCAAAATTATACTTTTTACTTAAAATTTTACTTATTTTGCTTATTTTAGGCTCCATTATACCAATGCTTTCTAAATCTTTTGATAAAACTTCTTTTTTTGTACCGTCAAAAATAATTCTTCCTTCATTCATTACAATTATTCTATTAATTAAATTTACAAGAATTTCTAATCTATGTTCAGCAATTATTATCGTATATTTAAAATTCTTATTCAAATAATTTAGCAGATCTGCGATCATATATGAGGACTTGAGATCCAAATTACTAAATGGTTCATCTAAAGCTAAAATTCTTGGTTTAATAGCCAAAACTGAACCTATTGCTACTTTTTGCTGCTCTCCGCCGCTAAGTAAATAAGGTGATTTAAATCTAATATGTTCAATATTTAATAGTTTAATTATTTCATTTACTATTTTAAACATTTCTTCTCTTTTATAACCTAAATTTTCTAAACCGAAGGCTATCTCTTTTTCTACAGTCATTGATAAGAGTTGATCTTCAGGATCTTGGAAAACCATTCCTACATGTTTAGCCATTTCATAAGTTTTTCTATCTTTAACGATTAAACCATAAACTGATACTTCTCCTATGTAGTCTCCTTTATAAAAGTGAGGAATTAAACCATTCAATAGTCTAATTAATGTGGTTTTTCCACATCCACTAGGACCAGCTAATAATACAAAATCTCCTTCATAAATTTTTAAATTGATATTTTTTAATGAAAAAAAGTTTGTTCCTTGATAACGAAAACTAAGATCTTTAATTACTATTACTTCTTTCATTAATTTACTTTTAAGATATGCTACCTGTTCCTCCTAATTGATATTTTTTGATCATATCTTCAAGTTCTTTTGAAGTTGCCTCATATTGTTTTCTTAATATATTTTCTTGTTTATCCAAAGTCATATCTTGCAATTGCAATGTTTCTTTTTTCTCATTTATTTCTTCTAAAGCAGTTTTTTTGGGTATTTTAATTAATATATTCCCTACCATTTTATGAACAAATGCATCATCTGATATTTTCTCTAGTTCTTCTTTAACCAATTCTATTTCCATCAACTCAGCTTTAATTTGTTGTCTTCTAGTAATAACTAGCCTTAATTGTTCTTCTATTTGTTTTAATTTTAATGCTAAATTCTGTATTTCAGGAGGAAGTTGCTGCGCCAATTTTTTCAACCTCTGTATATTTAATTACATCTGACATACTTATTAACCATCTATTAATAGAATTTAATATAGCCCTTAGCCTTGATATGCTAAAGGAGCGGAATTCCATAATCATTTTATTATCCATTAATTTAATATGAGCCTCTTTTATTCCAGGAAAACCTTTTTTAAATTCAGGTAAAATTGATTGATAATATAATAAAGCTTCTTTTTCATCTTTAAATTCATGTTCCATATGAGCAATTATTTCATAGATAACCATATTCATAATTTTAATAAATCATGAATAAATCCTTTTAAAAAATTTTGTAATTACTCAATAATTTTTCTTATAGTAAAGAATTTTCCAAACATTTTTTTATTTTCTGGATCAACCAAATATAAAGAAAAAAGATCTTGTTCATTTACAAATTTTATAACGTAACTATCCTTGTTTGCTTCTTCAATGCTTTTGACCAATTTTAAACCTAAAATTTTCGAAAATTTTTCAGAAAATTCATTTTCATTTAAAACCACAGGAATATTATTTTTCAACGTAGGTTTTTCCTTCATTTCCCGAATAAGTTTTACCCCTTTTAATAATATTTGGGCTACCTTTCCTTTATTATCTATTACTCTTATTCTACTGGGATTTCCTTTTATGCAATCTATAATTAAAAGTTTATCGTCATTGTTTAATCTTTCAATTAATTCTTCTAGAGAAAGTTTTCCTCTTGTTAAAGGTTTGGTTGCAAATATAAAAGCTACATCCTTAGCAAAACTCCTTACTCTATTTGGCGGCTTTCTAGAAGTTGTAATTATAAATTTCACTCACTAGACTTTTGTTGTTGAGGTTGTTGAATAATAGCTTGATATTTAATTATTTTACCTATAGGACTTGAAATTGTATATGCAGCTCCAGTAAATTTAATCCCACATTTTGGGCACTGCCATATTCCAATTTTTATTCTTTTTATTTTCCCTACTTTACCACAATTTGGGCATTCCTTTGGTTTTTTGTATTCTTTCATTATTTCTGCATATCTTTTTCTTAATGTTGAACCGTATCTGGCTCCAAAAGGTGTTCTTAATTTTTTCATTTTATCTATTTAACATTTTTCAATATTAAATCCTTTATGCTTTGATACATTGACAAAGATTTCTTTATTATAAAATCTAACTCGTTCAATTCAAAATATCCTATACCACTTTTTTGTAGACCACAAATTTTACCGTTGCCAGAAATTATAACTGTTAATCTGCCTTGAGACATCATTTCTTCTTCCAAATTCATATCCAATAGTATATAGTCTAGGATTTTTCCAAAGGTTAAATAAACAGGATAATTTATTATTTTTAAGTTAACCAATTCGTCTTTTAAAACAACTTCTCCTTGCTGATTTACTTCAGCTTTTCTATACTTTGTGTTTAATAATGCAGCTAAAGTAGAAATTCCTGCAGCATCTACTAAATTTCCATTATGATTTAAAACATAAATATCGATCCAAATACCATAAACTTTTTTTGAAGGAATAATGCATAATGAAGAAAAGTCTATTGCTTCTGGTTTTCTTAAACCCCTATCTATTATTCTAGCTAATTCTATAGCATTCTCATCAGGAGGCCCGGGTTCAAAATCAGGAGAAGCGACAGGAGGAAATTCAGAGTTTACAATCAAAGTTCCTTTATCCGGCTGGTCAGGATAAGGATTAGTAATGCTCATTTTAACTCCTGTTAAAACTATCGTATCTCCTAAATGTACTTCAGCAGAGCCTTCAGCATTAGGAATTATACCTGTTTTAATTTTGATGGGTCTCATTTCATCAAAATTCCTATTATCTATTCTTTTTCCTTTTTTTAACAAATTTAGAATATATTGTTGCTTAATTTTAGGAACGACTAAGCTAAATCTTTCTTCGCTCATATCTGACCATAAGCTTTTAAATATTCTTCAAGTTTGCTTTTTAAACATGATCTTTGAAATTCGTATATTTTATTAATAGCTTCTATACCCATATTTAATAAGGTATTAAATTCTTCATATGTAAGCTCTCCATCTAATTGCAGAAGCAAAATCCTTTTCTTAGAAGGCATCATTGCAATTGGCATATCTGCCTCACTCATTTGATCTTCTTCTCCTGTCAAATCAACTACTAACTGACCATTTACCTTCCCTACTGAAACAGCAGCAACCAAATCATATAAAAATATTCCTGCATCTACCAAAGCTAACGTTACAGCATTTATGCTAGCTACCCTTGTACTTCCATCCGCATTTAAAACTTCTATATAAACGTCTATAGCTGTTCTAGGAAACAAATCACGTTTTATACATGAATTAAATACTTCTTTAATTAACTTTGAAATTTCTATTTCTCTTCTACTTAAAGTTGGAGATTTTCTTTCTTTAACAGAAAAAGGTGTCATATGATATCTAGCTCTTACAATACCTTCTTGAAGAGATGCTTCATGTTTAGGATGATATTCACGAGGACCAAATACTGCTGCTAAGACTTTTGTATTTCCCATTTCAAAATAAGCAGAACCATCTGCATTTTTTAAAATTCCTATTTCAGCTTTTAATGGTCTAATTTCATTATTTGCCCTACCGTCTTTTCTTTTAAATTCAGACATTTTTACTTCCCTCTAAAAACATTTTTATTCTATCTGTTAATCCTGAGGTGTGCGATTCAAGTTCAATTTTTTCTATTATTTTTTTAAGTATTTCTATTTTATTATAATCATCAGTAAAAGCTATAATTCTGCCATTTCTTCCTACAACAATTTTTATTCCTAACTTTTCTCTTATCATATTAATCATAGAACTTTTTTTACCTATTAATCTAGGTATTTTAGCTGGACTCATAGTTAAAAGACACCCGCTGGTTACTTTTCCTAAACCTTTTTTATCCGTTAGAGAAAGAATTGGAGGAGAATTCCTATCAAAGCTTACAATTGTCGCATATATAACATCGCCAACCGATAAATAATTTGCTAAATTTAATTCAAACTTTTTTTTCTTTTTTCTTTTTTCCTTTACTGCATTAGCAAAGGGCAAAGTCGCGTATACAAAGGAATTAATATCTACTAACCATGAAAATAAATGTGTTCTAACAACTATTCCTATTACATTATCACCTTCCTTAGGATAATATTTTCCTTTAAGTGGAATAATGTTAACTATTTCTCCATCTTTCACAGAATCTTTTTCAAACAATCCTAATAGCCCTGCATATATTGAAGAATCTTCCTTAAAGGTATACAACCCAGGCTTTAAATTTTCGCCTATAGCTAATAAAGAACCAGGTAAAACTATTTCCCTTTTCATACAATTTTAATGTTTTTAATTACAGCTTTTCGATTTGAAACCTCATTAATTTTCTGAATAAAGGTTTCTTGTATTCCTGCAGGTATTTCTACTTCACCTTCCCATGAACCATCGTTTTTCCAATTTGAATTAAGAACCGTACTCATTTTAGTTATAACCTGATTATAAGTTTTACTAGCATATTCTACAGGAATTTGTATTTGTATAATAGCCTTAGCTATTTTTATTGGAATAACTTTTTTAATTTCTTTGATTATTTCAGTTGCTTGTTCTTCAGCACTTGCAAAAGGATCTATTTTAACCTTTAATTCTTTCAATATATTTTCTACTCTTGAAGGAGGTAAAGGAGCATTTGTTCTTGTATCTATACAATTCTTAGTTATTATACTAATTATTTTCTTCCTGTTTTCTTCTATTAGCTTATTTCTTCTCTCAGCAGTAATAGGCAAATCTCCCTTTTTAATTATTATATCAGCTATTTTCATAATATCTGTTGTTCCAAAAACTTTTTGCAGGGAAGCTGTCGTAGCTCTTTCTCCTTTATTTGCATCTTTATAAACAGTATCAGAAATAAGAACATTTTCCAAACTTGTCCTTTTACCTAATCTATATTCCCAGGCAAGCTCCGAATCTACAATTATCTCAAATTTTTCTCCTTTAGAAACATATTTTGCTACAACGTTTACCACATTAAACACCCATTTATAAAAATATTAAGGTTTTTTATGTTTATAATGTTTTAAAATATTTTTCTATTTCTTCTTGAGATAATTTCCTAAACTTTTTAGTTTTTACTTCAACTATGCCTAACTCTACTTGCTCAGGTGTAATTTCTTTTTCTGAAATTTTTTTCAAAACTTTTATAGCCAATCGTATTCCTTCTTCTAATTTTAATTCTTTACCTGCAAGCTCTTTTTCAAGAATTTCTAAGGCAGCTTGTGCACCCATTCCTACTGCATGAGCTTTATATCCAGCATATGAACCACCAGGTTCAGTACCATATAAATAAGCCTTCTCACCATCTACTCCTAAGAAAATAAAAGATACACCGAAGGGTCTTGCACCAGCATATAAAGTATAGCTTTGTTTTATATCACAAATCCTTTTAACAAGTGTTTCTACAGGGATATCTTCATCATATAATAATCTATGAATCTGACAAGTTGTTCTTGCTGCATCCATTAAAACTCTTGCATCAGGACCCAGTCCTGCATAAGCTGCTCCTATATGATCATCTATTTTTATGATTTTTTCTAAAGTTTTTTCATCTATTAAAGCAGAAAATTTCCTTCTTTCAGCAATCAAAACTCCTCCGTCTACACAAACTATACCAATTGCAGTTAATCCTCGCTTTACAGCCTCCTGCGCATATTCTACCTGATATAATCTACCGTCTGGAGAGAAAATTGTTATTGCTCTATCATAACCCATACTTGGTGGTGAGAACATTTTTATCTTAACATTATTTATTATAATTCTTATATTTATTTATGAAATATCTTGAGATACGAATTGAGACTTTCTCTCATGTTACAGAAGATTTAAATAAAGTAATTCAAGCTATGAATAGTTTGATAGGATTTGAAATAAAAAATTATCAATTCAAAAAACTTTATGGTCATTGGGGCAATGCGATAATTCATGTTTTTACAGAAATTTATGAAAAAGAAGCAAACAATTTTTTAATTAGATTAGCTAACATATTAAGCGAAGAAGATAAAAAATACTTAAGTTATAATATTGATTTGCATTTGGATGAAAGGTATAAATTACATTTAAGATTTGATAAACAAAAAGCATTTAAAAATGTTTTTAAAATTAGTAGGGGTGATGATGTAATTAAAGTTACCATTTCTATACCGCAACTTAGTAAAACTGCTATCTTAGATTTTTATAAAAAAATTGGTCTTATATTCTAACTTTCTCTCCGCCCTGAAAAAGCCAGAGTTACCTTTTCAAAACATTTTATCGTTCCCACAACCGATTCGAAGCTATATATCGTTTGGTGAACAGTAAGGTGGCACAGAGAATCAATCTATATATTAGATATCGATTTTAAGATTACCAAGGAATCCTATTAAAAAATAATAAAGTATGTTGTATGCTTCTCCCTCAGTTTCATTAAACCTTCATTCGAGTTGGGGAGAAGCGTTGTTGCCATGCTTAAGAAAGATTTCTTTTAAAATATTTAAATTTTTGCATCTCCATAAGTTGTGAGTTTTTATATTATGAAAAATCATATAAAGATAAATGAACAAATATTGTGATTTATTTATTAAAGCCAATAATGAAAAAGAGTTTAGGAAAATAATAAATATTATAAAAAAGTTTGGTTATGAATATATAGGTTTTGAAAAAGATGAAAATAAAAAGAAAATTTGCGATGAATTAAATATAAAATATATTGTTCGTAGTCAAGAATATAAAATAAAAGAGAAAAATGTTCTGAAATTTATTTATTTTACTAATAAACATGAAGTAATAAATATTATAAAAAGATATAAAATAAATTTATTAACAATTAATAGCAATAATATATTAAATATTGATGAAAAATTAATAAATTTTATTTCACAAAGAGATGTATATTTAGAGATATTATATTCTGATTATCTTAATATAAATATTATAAATGAGAAAAAACTAATAAAAAAATTGAGTGAAATAATTAAATATTGTATAAGAAAAGAAAAGCCAATAGTAATTTCTTCAGGTGCTGAGAATAGTAAACAAATTAAAGCTCCTAAAGATGTATTAGGCTTTTTTAGTTGCTTAAATCTAGAGAAATATATAAATAAAAATTTAATAACACTACCTGAAATTTTTCTAAATTTATAAAACATCCTTTAATTTATTTCAATTTAATTGAGTTTTATTGCCATGGGATGATCATTCGGGAGCTATGTCAAAATTTTATTATCGGACGCGGAAAAATTTATAAGCCTAGAATCGGATTAAAAATTAAATAAAAAGTCCCGCGTGGATATCCGAAAACAAAGCCAAAATCCACGCGGACGGTATCCCATGAAAGGAATTGAAAGAAATTTATAAAATGAGAGTTAAACGTAGATATATATTAATAGAATTTTTAGAAAAACAAGATAAAGAAAGTTTTGAGAAAGAATTTCTAGAAATATTTGCAACATTATTCGGAAAATTAGACCTATGCTTTTCAGGAATAAAAATTATAGAAATTAATGAAAATTATTGCATTTTAAGATGCAACTTAGAATACTTAAACAAAGTAAGAGCTTGTGTATTTTATTTTGGGAATTACGGCAAATTAAGTCATGGCTATATAAAAAAAGTTAGCGGAAGCTTAAAGAAAATAAGGTCTTTTATTACCAGTTAATATATTTAAACATTTCTAAACAAACTTTTAAAGGACTACTTAATTATTATACTAGAAATGAATATAATTGGCGGAATTTTGGCAGGAGGATATGGTAAGAGATTGATGCCTCTAACAAAAGATTATCCAAAACAGTTAATTGAAATAAAGGAAAATTATACAATCTTAGATAAACAATTGAATGATTTAAGGTTTGCAGGTATAAAGAATGTTTATTTAATGGTTGGATATTTACATGAAAAAATTATTGAACGTTTTGGAAATAAATGGAAGGATTTAAATTTAACTTATTTAATAGAAGAAAAACCCCAAGGTACTCTTTATGCAATTAAGAATGCTTTAGAATATGCAAATAGCGATATGCTTATAATGAACGGCGATATAATATGTGACTTCAATTTAAAGAAAATGATTGAGGTAGCAAGAAAAAGAAAGGAATTAATTACAATAGCTATAACAAAGATGCCAAGTCCTTATGGAATAGTTATCATTGAAGAGGGCAAAATAGTTAATTTTATAGAGAAGCCTATATTACCTCATTATATAAATGCAGGTATATATTACATTAAAAAAGAAGCAATCGACTTGTTTAAAAGAGAATATGCACATACAGATGTTGAAAGAACAGTATTTCCTAAAGCTGCTATGGAAGGAGAGCTTGCATATTACACTGAAGAAGCCTTTTGGCATTCCATAGATTCTATAAAGGATGTGGAATTTATACGTGAATTTTATAAAAATCGTGAAGATAAACCTTGGGGGTGGGAAAGAATTTTAGTTAATAATGAAAAATATTTAGTTAAAGAATTATATATAAAAGCTGGCTATAGAACTTCTATTCATTATCACAAAGAAAGAGATGAAACGCTTAATGTCATAAAAGGTCTAGGTTATATTGAATTCTTTGATGAAAAGCTAAATTTGATCAAAAGAGAAATCCTAACTAGTAATAATATAGTAAGAATAAAACCGAATACAATACATTCAATTGGAGCAGAAGAAAATTTATTATTGCAAGAATATAGTACACCTTATCCTGATGATGTGGTTAGATTAAAGGACTTTTACCTTAGATAATTACTGAATTTTTAGTAGAACCAACTAATTCTATATACCAAACAAAGTTGATCCAAGTTTATTTATCAAGTCCATTTCTTTGAATATAAACTAGATTAATGACTTTTTTGAGAATTAGATGAATTATTTTTGCTTTAAATCCTTGAAGGAAAATTTTAAAAAATATATAATATATGAAAAATATTTGAAAATTTTTAAAATGTTCTTTAACTTATTTCAATTTAAATTTGTTTAATTACCATGCGGATGACCATGCGAGGGCTATATCAAAATTTTATTCCGCAGAATAAAAATTTATAAGCCTAGAACCGGATTAAAATTAAATAAAAAGTCCCGCGTGGATATCCAAAAACAAAGCCAAAATCCACGCGGGCGGGTATCCCATGAAGGGAATTGAAAGACTAAAACAAAAAACAAAACTCATTGGGAAGAATATTACATGTATCCCATGAAGGGAATTGAAAGTGTTAAGATGTAATCAACTGGGCTGGGACTGGAACTTGTGGTATCCCATGAAGGGAATTGAAAGTTAACAGTAAACTGATTGACATATCCGTTCTCTTTCAGCCAGTATCCCATAAAGGGAATTGAAAGGCTGTGGTTGCGAAATAGGTCACCTAACCATAGGATAATATGTATCCCATAAAGGGAATTAAAAGAGGAAAATAAAATGTTAAATAAGCAGTTTAAATAATATATTATTGGGATGAAGAAGCCGTCCCACTATGATAAATGATTAGCTCGCGACGGTCTGACCTAGATTTGTATTATATTACCACAAAGAGATTCTTCTTCAAATTGTGAAATATATCACCTAACTATAGGATAATGTTTTAATGGTGACTTCTTTGTAAAAAGATAGTACAGGCCTGTTGCTAACCATATTAAAGACCATTTTAAATAACCTTCTCTTTCAAATCTTCTAAGTGATGCAATAGTAAATACATTTTTAATAAGTTTAACTTTACCTACCTTAGATAGTCTTAGGCCTAGATCTACGTCTTCAAAACTTGCTAAGCTACTATTAAATCCTCCAATTTTAAAGAAATATTCTCTTTTAACAGCCAAAGTTGTTTCACCTGAGGTATGAGGAAAATTTATCATAAATAATGTTCGAATCAAAAAATTCCATAAAATCATAAAAATTCTTGCTTTTAAACTTCTTTCCATAGGCTTAATAAGACCACAAACAGCTATAACTTCATTTTTCTCCAATTCTTTTAACGTTTTCTTTAACCAATCTTTTTCTAATATTACATCTGCATTAACAAATATGAGAATCTTTCCAGACGAATTATATGCACCAATGTTTTTACCTTGAGGTATATTAGATTTTCTTATTAAAACAATATCAGCATATTTTTTAGCTATCTCTACAGTCTTATCCGTAGACATAGCATCAACCACAACAATTTCTTTTTCTACGCTACAGTTTTGCTGTCTTATACTTAATAGAGTGTTTTTTATATATTTTTCTTCGTTTTTAGTTGTAATTATAAAGCTAACCTTCAATATTTTATTCCTTATATTATTATTTTTCCTATATAGTTTTTGGTAAAATAAGTTCTTCTTACATTATAATTGCATTTTGTATCCCATAAAGGGAATTGAAAGCATATTAAAAAATTTAAACTATGCTAACAATTCAAAATTATGAAATTATTATTATTAAGCGGAGCGTTTCATTTAGAAAAAAGTTTGGAGAAGAGTTTAGAAGTAATTAAAATTGAACGAAAATTTTTCCCTGATAATGAACAATATATAAGGATACCCTATAAGCAAGATGATGAATACATAATTGTTCAGTCAATGTTTGGAAATCCTGACATTAAAATCGTAGAAACCATTTTCGCAATAAGAACACTTAAAGATTTAGGAACAAAAAAAGTTTATGGATTCTTTCCCTATTTAGCATATACAAGACAGGATAAAAGATATAAAGAAGGCGAAGCGATAAGTCAATTAATAGTTCTTGAGATGTTAAATAAGGCAGGACTGAATTATTTGATAACCTTAGATGCTCATTTCCATCAAGGAATACCTACAATAGGAGATCTTAAAATAAAAAATATTACATGCGCACCCTACTTTTATAAATTTTTCGAATATGCCAATTCAAGAGAAGATTTTGTTATTATAGGACCAGATGATGATGCATATCATCTTGCATTAAAATTATCAGAAAAGTTAAACTTAAAAGCTGGTTATATCGAGAAAGTAAGAAAAGGAGAAAGAGAAGTGGAAACATTTGGTATTAGTATCGATGTAAAAAATAAAAATGTAATATTAATAGATGACATGATCAGCACAGGTGGAACAATAATGAAAGCTTATGAGTTGCTTAAAAAAGAAGGTGCAGGAGATATATTTGTAGTAGCTACACATGGTTTATTCGTAGAAGATGCCTTAAAAAAACTAAGGAATTTAGGAATAAAAGAAATAATAACAACAAACTCGATACCAAATGAAACTGCAGTTTTTGACGTTAGCGAAATCCTATTTGAGGAAATAAAATGGTTGAAGAATTAATAAGAATAGCAAATTTTTTAAATAAAAAAGAAGCTAAAAATGTTGCAGTATGTTACGATGGTAGCGAAGAAGCTTATGTTAAAAAAAATTTACTTGAAGGTTACATTTTAGGCGAAGGTATTAATGTTGTAGATTGCGATATTTGCGCAACTAATGTTTTAAGTACAACTGTAAAAAAGTTAGAAGTTGACTATGGAGTAAGCATACTAGAAAACGATCTTATAATTATTAATAGTGAAGGAGAAATAATAAAGGTTAACGGAGAAAAGGAATATATATTAAAAACTTGGAAAGATATAGGAGAGAAAGAAGTAAGAGATGCAAACTTAATTTATCAGCGAGAAATATTTAAAATTCTTAATTCAAAGAATATTGAAAAGCATATAATATTAAATTTGAATTTTAGTCCTTTGTTTAAAGTAGCTCCCTATATCTTTAGAAAAATATTCAAAAAGGTTACAACCTTGAATGCTACGAATATTAAAACGATTAATGATGATCCTTTAGCAATTACAAAAAATTTAGCAAAATCTTATAATGCTGATGCAGCTATTATTTTTGATAAATATGGATTTTCTCTCAAAATACTTATTAATAATGAGGAAGTCCCGAGTGAAAAGATCTTTGATAAAGTTAAAAACGCAATATTAAACGGAACTTTAAAAGATGCTGAATTGAAAGATATACAGTTTGATAATAGATTAAATAGTATAAAATTTACCAAATTCTCCAAAGTTTATGATTCAATTTTAACTGCACTTTTATTTTTCTTATAATAAAATTTTTTAAGTTATTTTATTAAGACTACTTAACAAAAATTTCTATTTTTAAAGTTAATAATTATTAATGAAAAATATTTATATTGTTATAAAAAATAAGATATTCTTTTTTATATAGATTTATAGAATTTATAATCAAAATCTTTTATATAATTAAAGAGCAAATTCAATGGATATTCTTCTTTACTAGAAAAACCAAATATTTTTATTTTTTCTTCGGAAAAAGTTAAATAATTATCCAAACTGAATTTTAAATGGACCTCTTTTTCTATTATAACTTTGAAAGGAATTCTGTTTTCTACTAGCGTTTTAATTATTTTCTCTAGAAGCTCTAAGATTTTCTTGTTTAATTTAACTTTAGTTTTTCTAGCTATTTTCTTAATCTCGCTTAAATCTTCTTTATTTATCTTTGAAATTCCTTTATATTCATTTAATACTATCCCTGTATTATCATAGTTTACTTCTATACTTTTTCCTTCCTTTATCTTTTGCATTATTTCAGCGTAACTCATAATAAGTCTTTTATTTAAAATAATAAAAAACTAAGCATCATAAATTCCATCATCTCTTATTTCGAAGAAAGCATAATTTTTATCATCTTCAGGCGCATCAAATATTTTAGCATACCTTTTGTTTTTAAATCTACCGAGTTTAACAATATACTTACAATATTGATTTATTAAATTGCCACCTGCAGGTTTAAGTTGCCAATGTTTTTCATCTTGTGAAGCACTTAAAACCTGATTTGTAATAACACCAGCTACTTCATATTTATTGCATATATCTAAAAGTTTTTCCAAAAAGTCCTTTAGAAAACTTTGTCTTAATAATAAAAGTTCTTGATAAGGAAATTCTCCTCTTAAATGAGATATAATAGAATCAATAACTATGAGTTTTACTTCAAATTTTTTTACATATTCCTCAGCAATCTTTAAGCTAAGAAATTGATCATCAAAACTCCATGTTCTTTTAATAAAAATTTTTTTCAGCGAATCTTTTACATTAAATCTTCTCGAAATTTTTTCTATTTTTAAGGGATTGAAAGATCCTTCATTATCTATATATATTGAATAAGCGCTTAAGCCTTTTTTGCTATGATCAAGTTGAATAGTAACACATAATTGTTGCGCTAAAATACTTTTTCCTGTTCCAAATTCTCCAAAAAATTGAGTTATAACTCCACATTCTATGCCTCCTATTAATTTATCTAAACCGTTTACTCCTGTAGTGAATTTAATCATTTTTTAACATTTTATGTTGTTTAGCAAAAAATAATCCTTTTGTTGTTACCATTAGTTTCTTTACACCTCCTATTATTTTTTCTTCTAATAAATTATCTCTTATCAATTTGTCTAATAAGCTATCTACTTTATTTGAAAAATAACCCAAGGCAAAAAGATAATTTTTGGCTTCTTTTCTATTAATCATACTTTTTTCAATTTCCAACAAGAAATTAGAGATAATATCACTTAAATCTCCATATTCTAATTCCAAATAGCTTTTTCTTTTAGCAATAAATTGCTTTGTTTCAGATGTTTTATTTAATGTATCATAAACATGATAAGGCAGATCAATTTTCTTAATTTCTATAATTTTTCCTTGATGAAGCATTACCTCTTTTCCCAATTTGATGGCTTCATTAAACAAACTTGCTGTATTGGAGTTAAATACTATTATCTGGTCAAAGAAATAATAAAATGAAGGATCAATATCAGCGAATCTCAAAGTTAAATATATTTTATTTTCATTTAAATATAATTTTTCTAATAACCTCTTTATAAAATCAACAAATAGTTTATTAACATTAAGGAAGGAGAAACCTTCAGGAGAATTTATAATTATATTTAAATCAGTAAATACTTGCGAAGAAGAAATTTCCTGTAAAAATAATAAATTTAAGATATTTTTAACTGCAGAAGAATTAATTTCAGAAAGATCTAAAATTAAGTTTTCATTTTCTAGCTTTTTAAAAAAGGATTGTTTGTTTCCATTTTCTAATAAAACTGTATCTAATTCTATAATTCTTGAAAGTTTGTATATTAGTTCTTCTATTACTGAAATATCATTTAAGGAATGAATGTAAGGATTGGATGTTGTAAGTAAAAGAGAAATAATTTCTTCTATTTTTATATTTAAGTTTAAGCCTTTTTTCTTCATTAGAGCATCATATAAATGTTTCTGTTCATGTATAGTTAAATTAATTTGAGAAGAAATTGCGTCTAATAAATCAATTTTTGTTACATTCTTAAAGTCAAAGCTAAAATCTTTAACTTTATAAGAGATGTCCTTAAAGACTTTGCTCAAAATTCCCAAATTATCTAATACTAAAATTCTTTCCTCTTCTATTCTTTCCTTTATTTGTTTAATTAAAAATGTATTAGTTCTTTTTATATCGCCAAAAATCAATATATTACCTGTTAAATTAATATTAAATCACCCCGATTACTTTTAACTAACTCAACTTTGATTCCTAAATTGCTAAAATAATTGTATAGATAATCGATTTTTGCTAATAAAATGTTTATTTTATTCTTTAAAATATGCTGTGTTAATTTAAATGAAATAAAATCTTCTTTTATTATTATATAAATGCTGTTTTGCGAAGATAATTTAATAAAAATTAAATTATCTAATGAAGAGTTAAAGTTGCTGAATAAATTTCTTTGATTATCTAATAAATTTATTTGAATTAAAGCTAAAATGGACCATTTAATATTTTTATTTATTAAGAAAATATAATCATTTAATTTATATATGTTAACTTTATCGTTTAAAACTATTTTATTATATTTTTTCATAAAAATGCTATATATAATATCATTAATATTATACTTCTTCACATTTTTTCCTTTTTTTCTTTTACCTCTTTTAAAATAAATATAAAATATTATAAATATCAACAAAGGTATAATTGCAAGCGGGAAAATTATTACTACCAAAAGGATTATTAGACCTAATATAATTTTTCTAATGCTCATCAACAAATATAGCAAAAATTCGGTATAAAATTTCTAAATCTCTTTAATAGCAGTCCAACAAAAATTATAAATATCAACGTAAAATTCTATCAAGTTTGTTTAAAATCTACTTTTCGGTAGATTTTGCTAACTTAAAGTTCCTTTCAAATAGAAGCTTTAATTCTAAATTAAGAAATAAAATATGATGCAAAAGGATGCCCGAAAAATTTTAGAAATTATTTCTGAAGAAACAAGATATGAAATATTAAAACTATTATCTCAAAGTGGTAGAAGTTTAAGTGTAGCTGAAATAGCTGAAAAAATTGGAAAAGATAAAAAGGCTGTAGATAAACATTTGAGAATACTTATGGAAAATGAATTGGTTAAAAGAGAATTTTTAGAAGAAGAAAAGGCTTATGGTTATTATTTAACCGATTTTGCTTCATTTTTACTTTCTGCTTTAGAGAAAATTTTTTCAGGAAGAGAAGTTATAGAGTTTGATGAAGTAAAAAAGGAAGAAGCAAAAGAAGTAAAAATTGTAAAGTTTGATTTTAAAAGATTTATGAAATCTTATTTTGGATTTATAATAATATTTTTAGGACTATTTATAGGATTTGGAGGAAGAATTGGAGTCTTACCGCCAGGAAATGAAGTAACTAAGCTTTTACTAATGATTTTATTCATTCTTATAGGAATAATTTATTTAGTTTTAACAAGAAAAAAGAAATAGTGCAAAAAGAAAAATTAGCGTCAAAAATAAACATAAAAGAAGCTATATATTTAGCAATTATCATATTAGCTTTATATTTGTTTTTTTCAATAGGTCTTAAAGTAATTTTAGGTTCGGAAGTACCAATTGCAGTAGTGGAAAGCGGAAGTATGAAGCCAACTCTTAATATTGGAGATGTAATCATAGTAAAAGGAATAAATCCAAAAGAAATAAAAGTCAACGATATAATTGTTTATAAGCGAATTAGTGGAGGAAAAGAGATCTATATAGTTCATAGAGTAATAGAAATCTTCAACGATCAAGGTAATTTAAAATTTAGAACTAAAGGAGACAATAATTTAGTTCCAGACTATTGGTTAGTAGATGAAAAAGACGTTGTAGGTATAGTAATATTCAAAATACCCTTGATAGGTTATGTAAGTTTAGCAATACAGTCAAATCCTGCAATTTATTATTTAATAATATTTGTAATAATTGTTTTATTTTTGTCAAGCATCATAAAGCAAAGAAGTATTCCTAAATAAAATCTTAAAATATTTTAAAAGCAAACTTTTATTACTTTACTTTTTAATATTTTTTAATCTTAAAGACATCATATAAGCATCTTCTCCATCGCTATAATAATTAGGTATTACTTTAACTATTTCAAAATTAAGTTTTTTGTATAAATTTATAGCTGGATAATTTGTAACTCTTACTTCTAAATAAATTTCGCTAACATTATATTTTTTAAATTTTTCAATTGCTGATGTCATTAAAGAAAAACCTATTCCTCGTTTTCTATATTCTTCTAAGACAGCTATAGATATTACATGTCCTTTTTTAGTTAAGTAAAAACCAAAATTAGATAATCCAATTTCTATTCTATTCATAATATACCCAACAATTTTTTCTTTATAATCTTCTTTTGCTGTAGCTACTAAAAATAGATCTCCAAAATCTCTTAAATGATAAACAAAATAATCATAAGAATAATTTTCAGGTAAGCTCTTTCTATTTATTTCTATTACTTGTTCCAAATCTTCCATTTTAGCATTTCTTATTTCTATTTTATGAACTAGCATATGTTAAAATTCTTTATCTTTTATTAATTTTTATTGATTTCAAATCAAATATAAAATGTAAATGAAAATAACTCCTTTAGAAAAAGATGAAATATTAAAAACTATTGAAGAATCCTTTAGCATATATGGTGTTGAAGTTAAAGATGAATCATTAGAAATAGAAATTACTGAAAGTTATCTTCCTTATAAAAAATTTAGGGAACTGAAAAAATTTTTCGAAAGTAAAGGATACTTAATTTTAGCAAGAAGAACAAATGATCTAAGCATTAAGATTATAATAATGCCTTTCAATATTAAAAAAAGAAAAGAAAAGGAAGAATATTCTGAATTAATTTCCGCGATTTCTTTAGTAGCAACTAGTTTAACTTTATATTATGCAGGTTATTATCTTTATTCAGGAAACAATTTTTTAGCAGTACTATATATGCTAGCTATTTTATCTATAATTGGCTTACATGAAATGGGGCATTATATTATGGCTAAAAGAAATAAATTAAGAATATCTTTACCAATATTCTTACCTGCACCTCCAATTTTAGGAACATTTGGAGCAGTTATGCGATTAAAAGAGTTTTTTGTTGATAAATTTCAAGCCTTTGATGTAAGCATAGCTGGACCATTATTAGGATTACTACCAACATCCATTTTTGCTTTTATAGGGATTTATTTATCCAGCTCAGAAACAATAACCATTACCAATGAACAGCAGATTCCTATTCCATTTATATATTATTTAATATTAAAGCTAAATTTTTCGTCAAGCAACGCAATTTATCTCCATCCTCTTGCTTTTGCTTCTCTACTAGGTTTCTTAATTACTTTCCTTAATATCTCACCTGCAGCTCAATTAGATGGAGGATACGTTATTAATTCAATTATTAATAACAAGAATTTTATAATATTAGCAGCCATAATAGCAATTTTGGTAGTAAATCTTAGCGGTTTTATTGTAATGGCAATGTTGATGCTTTTTTTGTTATTATTTACAAGAGTGGAATTTTTAAATGACGTTTCAAATCTGGATAAAAAAAGAAAAATCCTTGGAATATCTTTGTTTATTCTTTGGGCTTTGCTTCTACCTATAAAGCCAGATTTTTATATTTTATTCAAATAGTACTCCAATCTCTTTTAGTTTCTTATATGTTTTCTCTACAGCGATTTTAACGTCACTTTCCTTTTTTGCTCCTGTACATACTATATTTCCTGAGCTAAAAATTAGCATTACCACCCTAGGATCTTCTGACCTATAAATCAAACCTGGGAATTGTTCTGGTTCATACATCGTATTTTCTAAAATAAGAGCAGCTTTTTCAAGATTTACTTCCGCAAAAATTTTGGCTGAAGCTACAATATTTTGTATTTGAATTCTTGGATTTGGAGGTAACTTAATTCCTCTTGCTTTTAATTTATCTATAATGATACTTATAGCTTTATAAACCTCTTTTTCAGATCTTGCTCCAGTACATACCATTTTTCCAGAACTAAATATTAAAGTAGCTGTTTTAGGTTTATTTAATCTGAAAACTAGACCAGGAAATTGTTCTGGTCTATATTCAACCATATCTCCAAGAAGAGTAGCAATTTGTTGCAAGTTTATAGGTTGCCCAAAGGAAACTGAGGCCACAACATTCTCTATTTCATATCTATATTTTTGATTCATCATAATTAAAATAATATAATTGCTATATTTATTTATATCAAAAATTTTATTTCCATTATTTAACCATGCCGTCTCTTCTTCCGTATTGTTTATTAAGAATTTTTTTATCAATGCTTAGTTACTATTATCGATTCAGAAATGATTAGTAATTAAAAAAGAATTGGAAGAATAAGAATTTATTTATTAAGACTTCACTAATATTAAGAAGAAGCTTACTTTAAAAATTTAATAACATTTTATAGACCTCTTTTCATAAATCCATAAGACTTTATCGAACTGAAAAGAATAGAGAACATGAAATAACTAATTTAAAAATTTTAAATTTTATGTTCTTTCCATATAAACAGCTAAGTTTTCTATTTCCTTCCACAATTGTTCCTTAAATAGTTTATTTATAATTTTTTCATGAAAATGAAATTGTATCTTATGCTTATTTTACTAGTAGTTATTAATATAAATATTAATGTTTTTGCTTCAACTAATAGTACTTCAGATCCTTTTGAATGGCTTAAAAAAATATTTGATAAAGGTATAAATACCGTTCAGGATTTAGGAAGTTATTTATTACACCAAGCTATTAAGTTACTATTGTTTTTAGCTAGAATTGTTTATATAGTTGTAGGTATTATTGGAGTAATTTTATGGTTTTCTGGTCTACAGCCTTATAAAGGAAGAAGGTATGTAATTGGTGCAGGAATATTAGCATTAGCTGTAGAAATTTTAAATATGATATTATAAAAGCTAAAAATTTTAGTAAGGAGCAGATTTTATACCGAATTTAAAAGCTACCAAATTAGTTAAAATATGAACAAAAAAAGTAATTAAAGAAACAAAAACAATAAAATCCATAGGTGAAATACCTAAAGGTGGAGGAAAAACTAATAAGTAAAAAACATATGCAAATATGATAAAACCTACTTGATCAAAGATGGGAAAAATGTCTCCTTGTTTCATTTTTAATCTTCTTTTAACAAAAGAACCTACAATGTCGCCTACTAAAGCTCCAGATACAATTAATACTCCTTCTAAATAACTATGATAAAGATGTAGAATGTTTAAAGATTTATCAACTAAAAGGAAAACTGAAAAATAAATCATTCCAACTAAAAATCCAAAAGCTGTACCTTCAATAGTTTTTCCATCTCCAAGAATTCTTTGACCGTCAAGGAATTTTTTATTTAAATCTAAAGGATGTAATTTTTTTAATAAACTGCTTAAAAAAAGAGGTGACGCATTAGCAGCATATGCAGGAGAAAGAAATACCAGCGGTAAACTATAAACTATGATTAATTCACCTGTCATATTTAATCATACTTAATAAATAATCTAAATCTATTTCTAAACCAGTTTCCTTATCTTCAGATAAATTAAGTATGCTTAACTTTATAACATTATTGTTACGATCTATACTGATTAAAATATCGCTCCAGTACTTTATAATGTTAATTATTTTATCATTTTCTTTAAAAGTATAATTTATTAAAATTGTTCCATTATATTTTTTTATTATATAAGTTGTAATTAAAAAAAATTTCATAATATTTGAATAAATTTTTATTCTTTCTTCTAATTCTAATTTAAGTAACAAAGAAAATTTATCAAAAAATAATAAATCCCTATTATTTAAATTTTCTAATATATTAGCTAAGGTTTCCTTTAAATCTTTAAAATTATTTTTATGAAAAAATTGAATCTTTTTTGAAATTTTCTTTAAATATGAAAAATATGGATAAAAAGAGAAAAAATCAGGATAAAATATATAAATATTATTAAAAAATTCTAAATTTTTTAGAATAAAATATATGCTTAAAATTGTTTTACCAGAATACCTTTTACCTAATATTGTGATATTTTTATTCCTGATAATTTCAGCCAATTCTTGAACATTCATTTACGCCCTGGATGGGATTTGAACCCATGACCTACGGCTTAGGAGGCCGTCGCTCTATCCAGCTGAGCTACCAGGGCATCTAATAATTATTAATAAAAAAGAAATATTTTTTATTTATGGCATTTCCACAAGTTAAAGATATTGAAGTAAGAAAAGGAGTAACGATAAGCTATTTAGTTAATGAATTTGATAAATCAGGTGCATTTATGGCTAAGCATTTAGCAAAGGCATGCCAAATCTTTGTTGAAATGATAAAAGATGAGGATTGTTTTGTATTTTTAAGTTTTACAGCAAATTTGGTAGCCACAGGAATAAGAGGAGTTATTGCTACTATTATAAAAGAAGGATTTATTGATGCAATAATAACAACAGGAGGTACAATAGACCATGACTTAGCTAGAGCTTTTGGAGGTAAATATTATATAGGAGAATTTGACATGGATGATAAAAGTTTAAGAGAAAATGATATTCATAGATTAGGAAATATTTTAATACCCTTGGAAAATTACGGTTTATTAATAGAAAAAATTGTTAGAAATTATTTACCAGAAATATTTAAGGAAACAAAAACCTTTTCTCCTAGTATATTAATCAGAGAATTTGGGAAATTTATAAAAGACGAAAATTCGATAATTTATCAAGCTTATAATAATAATGTTCCAATATATTGTCCTGGAATAGTTGATTCTGCATTTGGTACCCATTTATTTTTTATCTCTCAAAGAGAAAAATTTAACTTAGATTTGTTTAATGACATGAAAGAATTGCTGGATATCGTTTATAATTATAAAAAAACAGGAGCTTTGATAATAGGAGGTGGAATAAGCAAACATCATGTCTTATGGTGGAATCAATTTAAAGATGGATTGGATTATTGCATCTACATAACTACAGCAGTAGAATATGATGGAAGTTTATCTGGTGCACGCCCAAAAGAAGCTATTTCCTGGTTTAAAATAAAACCTGATTCAAAAAACGTAATAGTTTATGGAGATGCATCAATTATATTACCTATAATGGTATTTTATGCTATTGAAAATCTCGATCTTTAAGATTGAAGCCAGAACATTGAAAATATTTAATGAATATAAAAAAATTATTTCTATGAAAAGAAAGGCTGTAAGTGAAATTGTTGGAACGATGTTAATGTTAGTTATAATATTTATTTTAAGTATAGCATTATTTACCATCGCTACTTCACAATTAAATCTTAATCAAGCATTATTCTCAAACGAAATAGAATCTATTAATAGGCTATCAAGAGAAAGATTCATAATCGAACATGTTCATCAATATAACGCTACAACTATACTAATTTTAATTAATAACATAGGAGATTATAAAATAACTATAATGAGAATATTTGTAGCAAATTCAACATTCACAAAACTTTTTAACGATTTATTTATAGAAATAAATGCACATCAAAACTATACTTTTGTAGCTAATTTAAATACAAATATTACACCAGGAAGCGAATATAAAATACGTGTGGAGAGCGAAATAATATTAGGTTCTATAAGAACAGGAAAAGGAAATTCTGTAACTTTTTCATGGACACCTTAATTTAAAATGGGTAAATTATTTGGAACAAATGGTGTTCGAGGAGTATTTGGGGAATTATTGCAAATAGATTTTATTTATAATTTAACAAGGGCTATTGGTACTTATTTTAACGGAAAAGAAATTTTGGTGGGATGTGATACAAGACATACAAGCGAATTAATAAAAAAGATAGTTTTTGCAGGTTTAAGTTCAACAGGGGTTGCTTTTTATGATTCAGGGGTTGCTCCTACACCTGCTCATCAGTATGCAGTAAAATATTACAACTTAGATGGTGGTATAATAGTAACTGCAAGTCATAATCCGCCAGAATACAATGGAATTAAACTATTGGGTAAAAATGGTGATGAAATACCACATTCAGAAGAAGATAAAGTTGAAGAGATATTCTTCGAACAAAGATATGTTAAGCCTGAAAAATTGTCAAAATGTAAAGGAATAATAGATCCTATTGAACCTTATATTAATGGTATAATAACACATGTTGATTTGGAAAAAATAAGGAAAAAGGGATTTAAAATAGTTATTGATCCTGCATGCGGAACAGCTTCATTATGTGCTCCTAAATTAGCAAAAATTTTAGGAGTTAAAGCTTATTTAATAAATTCAAATCCTGACGGATACTTCCCTTCAAGAGAACCAGAACCATTAAGGGAAAATTTAAAAGAAGTTTCGAAGTTTGTAGCTGAAACAGGATCAGATTTTGGAATAGCTTTTGACGGGGATGCTGATAGAGCAATATTTATAGATAATAAGGGAAACATTGTTTGGGGTGATAGAAGCGGTGCTATTTTATCTAAGCATGTATTAAAAAAGCACGGAAAAGGAACTTTAGTTGTTGGTGTTAGTGCTTCATCTTTAGTGGAAAAGGTTGTTAAAGAAAATGGTGGAGATGTTATATGGACAAAAGTGGGAAGTGTTATAATTACAGAGAAGATTAATGAATTGCTATCAAAAAATATTTTCGCCTTTGGTTTAGAAGAAAATGGCGGCTTCTTTTACACACCTCACCAACCAACAAGAGATGGATGTATGAGCTTAGCATTAATGCTTGAAACTTTAGCAACAGAAAATAAAACATTACATGAATTAGATAAGGAATTACCAAATTTGTTTATGTTTAAAACTAAAATAGAGGCAAAAAATGTTAATAGAGAAAAGGTAATAGAAAACATTGCAAATAAATTCAATAATTACAGACATGATAGAATAGATGGAATAAGAGTATGGTTAAATGAAAAAGAATGGTTTTTAATAAGACCTAGCGGTACTGAACCGATAATAAGGATATTTGCAGAATCCGATTCGGAAGAAAAAGCAAAGAAACTTTTAAAGTTTGCAACAGACATAACTCAAAACGAAATATATAATTTAATTCATAAGTAAACTTAGAAAGGCTAAAATGAAATATACCATCAATATGCCAAGAATTGATCCTGCAATGGAAAAGGGAATTATAGGAAAAATCTTTAAAAAAGAAGGAGATTATGTGAAAAGAGATGAATTGTTATTGCAAATAGTTACAGAGAAAGTCGTTTTTGATTACCATTCTCCTTATGAAGGTTATATTAGCAAAATTTTTCATAAAGAAGGAGAAGAAATAATGGTCGGCGAACCTATAATTGAAATATCGGAAGAACCTTTAGCGATAAAAAGAGAAGAGATATTGGAAACCCATAAGAGAGAAGAAATAATCGCAACACCTGCAGCTAAAAGACTTGCTAGAGAGTATGGAATAAACTTAAAAGAAATAAAAGGTAGCGGACCTGGAGGTAGAATTACTCAAGAAGATGTCTTAAAATATATCGAAGAGAAAAAGAGACCTTCGATTTCTCCTATAATGAGAATCGTAGCTGAAAGGGTTACAAAAAGTCATTTAGAAATTCCCCCAGTAACTATTAACATGGATGTTGAAGTTTCAAACTTACTTAAGTTTAGAGAGAAAGAAAAAATTAGCTTTGATTCATTCTTTATTTATGCATGCTCAAGGGCAATAAAGCAATTTAACTTATTTTTATGTTATAAAAAAGGCGAAGATATAGCTTCTTATAATGAAATTAATATTGCTTTCGCTTTTGATCATGAAAACGAATTATATATGCTTGTCATAAGAAACGCTGATAAAAAAAGCTTATACGAAATTGAAGCTGAACATTCAAAATTGATAGAAAAAGCAAAGAATAAAAGTTTAACACTAGAAGATGTTCAAGGAGGTACTTTTGCTATCACTAATTTGGGAGCTTATAATGTTAGGGATTTTACACCTATAGTTTTTCCAAATAATTCAGCTATTTTAGGAATAGGTACAATACATTATAAGATAATAAATAAGAATGGTAAATTTGAAATATCTCCTGTTATAACGTTAAGCTTAACTTTTGATCATAGAATAATTAACGGTGCATATGCGGCGAAATTTTTACAAAAAGTTAAAGAAATAATTGAAGAAGGAAAATTTGGAGAATAAAATAAAAATTCTAATTTCAAATACTTTTGATCCTAAATTTAATTTGGCTTTGGAGGAAACAATATTAAATTACGTTAACGAAGGAAAAGAAAATAATGTACTTAGATTATGGATAAATAAAAAAAGTGCAATTGTTGCCTTTCACGAAAAAGTCTTTGATGTAATAGATGTTGAATATTGTATAGCAAACGATATAGAAATTAATAGAAGAATAACAGGAGGTGGAGCAGTGTATCATGATGAAGGAAATTTGAATTGGAGCTTTTTCTTTAATAGAACTTTATTTAAAAAGCTAAATCTTTTAGAGATTTATAAGTATTTTTCAGAAATCATAATTTCAGCGCTAAAAAATTTAGGTATTAATATTAAATTTTACGAACCAAACTGGCTTGGTATTAATGGTAAGAAGATATCAGGTATGGCTGGTTATATTAAAAACAATTCTTTGCTAATTCATGGTACATTGTTGATTAATGCTAACATGGAAAACTTAAAAAAAGTTTGTAAATTACATTATAAATACCCTCCTACGGTTAATATTTCAGACTTTAAAAAAATTGAGATCAAAGATGTTATTAGAGAAATAATTGAAGAAGCTAAACAAAGATTTAATGTAATAGAAATAACTGATAAACCAAATGAAAATATTTTAAAAGAAACGATCAATTTAGAAAAAAATAAATACAGTACTATTTCATGGATATTTAAGGAATGAAGGCAGCTTTATTAAAGAATATAAGAAAAATTGAAGTTACAGACATAAGTATTCCTGAACCAAAAGATGATGAGATACTGATAAAAGTTTTATATTCATTAACTTGTGGTACTGATTTAAAAGCCTATGAGAGAGGGCATCCGTATATTAAGTATCCTATAGTTTTAGGACATGAATATGTGGGAGAAATTGTTAAGAAAGGAAAAAATGTTGAAGGATTTGAAATAGGTGATATTGTTGCAGGTGTTAACTCGGCACCTTGTTTTAATTGCTTCTACTGTAAAAAATTCCAGTATAATTTATGCGAAAATATCGAAGATGTTTTATTGGGATTTAAATTAAATGGATGCTTTGCAGAATACATGATCATTCCTAGCAGAATAGTAAAAGTTAACCTATTCAAAATAGAGGAGAAAGATTTTAAAAAATATGCCATGCTTGAACCCTTAGCTTGTGTAATACACGGTATTAATATATTAAAAATCCAAGAAAATGAAAATGTATTAATAATAGGTTCAGGGCCTATAGGCATTTTGTTAGCTCAAGTATGCAAAAATATAACAAGAGACGTTTTTTTACTTGCTAAACATATGAATAGAATAAAAATAGCTGAAAAGCTAGGAATAAAAACAATTAATGTTGAAGAAAACTATGAAGAAGAAATTAAGAAAATAACAAATAATTATGGTTTTGACGTAGTTATAGAAGCTGTGGGAACTTTGGAAGCATGGAATCTAGCTTTCAAATTTGTAAGAAAAGGAGGAAAATTAATGTATTTCGGAGGACTAAAGAAAGGTACTGAGATAAGTTTAGATGCATATAAGATACATTACGGTGAATTAAAAATCTTTGGTTCCTTTCATCATGATCCTGCATCAGTAAAAGAAGCTTACAATTTCATTAAACAAAATAAAATACAGGTTCATAGTTTAATAACTGAGGAAATGAAAATTGAAAATATAGAAAAAGCACTACTTAGCATGGCTGAAGGAAAAAATATGAAAGTAGGAATAATTATAGATTAAAAACTAAAATTTTCGAGAACTGCTTTTACAATTTTTTCCTTGCTAGGCATATATTGTTTTTCTAAAACAGGACTAAAAGGCGTAGGTAACGGAGGAGCAGTTACTCTTACTATTGGTCCATCCAAATAATCAAAGGCATTCTCAATAATTAACATTGCTACTTCAGCAGTTATACTTCCATTTTTAACATCATCAGCAACTATAACAACCTTTCCTGTTCTTTTTACTGAATTTATAATTGTTTCAAGATCTAAAGGAACAAGACATCTTGGATCTATTACTTCTGCACTTATACCTTTTTCTTCAAGAATTTTTGCAGCTTCAATGGATTCCAATACACATCTTGAAAATGCGATAATTGTCACATCTTCGCCTTTTCTTTTGATATCAGCCTTTCCCAATGGTATTAAATATTCTTCTTCAGGTACAGGACCTTTTGTTCTATAAAGAATTCCTGCTTCTATAAATAATACAGGATTCTCATCTCTTATGCTACTTTTTAAAAGTCCCTTTGCATCATAAGGTGTGGAAGGTAAAACTATTTTAATTCCAGGAGATTGTAAAAACCATGAAGGAAAGAATTGAGAATGTTGCGCTCCATGAACTCTACCTAAACTATATTGTGTACGTATAACTAAAGGAACTTTTAGCTGTCCTCCACTCATAAATCTCATTTTAGAAATTTGAGTTACAATTTGATCCATTGCTATTGTTAAGAAATCCATGTACATTATTTCAGCCACAGGTTTAAGGCCCGCCATAGCTGCACCAGCAGCAACTCCTATAATTGCTATCTCAGATATTGGGGTATCAAGAACTCGTTTAGGCCCAAATTCTTCCAATAAGCCTTGAGTAACTTTATATACCCCTCCAAAGAGTCCAACCTCTTCTCCAAGAATTATAACTCTTTCATCTCTTTTCATCTCCTCTCTTAAAGCTTCTCTTAGAGCTTCAGCGTAAGTAATCTCTCTCATTTTATACCCAAACTAAATTATATAATTCATTAAAGTCTAAATATTCACTTTTAACTGCAAAATCTATGCTTTCTTCAACTTCTTTAACAATTTCTGAACGTAAATTTTCAAATTCTCTTTCTGTTATTATATTTTCTTTGATTAACTTTTCCTTGAATAGTTTTATAGGATCTCTTTCAAGCCATCTTTTTACTTCTTCTTTATCTCTATATAATGCAGGATCGTATACTCCGTGACCTTTCATTCTGTAAGTTCTGGCTTCAATAAAGAAAGGCCCTAGACCATTCCTTACCTTTTCAACCAATTCACTTGTTAATTTATATACAGATAATACATCATTTCCATCAACTACAAAAACATCCATATTATAAGATGAAGCTCTTTCAGCAATACTTCTTGAAGATAAACTTCTTGAAATATGAGTAGACATAGCATAAAAATTATTTTCACATACGAATATTACAGGAAGTTTCCAGAGGGCAGCTATATTTAATCCTTCATGAAAAGCTCCTGTATTTACTGCTCCATCTCCAAAAAAGCAAACGGTTACCAAATTTTTGCCCTGATACTTATTAGCTAGAGCTATTCCAGCTGCTATTGGAATACCACTTCCTACAATAGCAGTAGCATATAAAATACCGTTTTCCACATCTATAGCAGCATGCATAGACCCACCAAGTCCTTTGCATGTTCCTGTTTTTTTGCCAAACAATTCAGCCATTATTTTTTTAATAGAGACACCTTTAGCTATTGCATGTCCATGTCCACGATAAGTTGTTACCACAATATCTTCTTTTTTTAAATTTGAGCAAATCCCAACAGCAATAGCCTCTTGTCCTAAATATAAGTGTGCTGGCCCAATAAGCATTCCCTTTACTAGAAAGAGTTCTTCTACCTTTTCTTCAAATATTCTAATTAAAAGCATTTTTCTTAAAATTTCCACAGGATTTTCCCTTAAACATTCAAGTGTTGCTCCTTCATAAACCTGTATTGACATAATTTTAATATTATTTTTAATAAATAAATGAATTTGAATGCTAAAAGAAGCAAGATTAGAACTTATTAACGGAATAAATATTGCAGATTTTAAGATTTATTGCAATAAAGAAATAAGAGGAAGATTTAAAGAAGAAACTAACATGAATATATTTATTAAATGCGGAGACAAAGAAGATTTTCTTTTTAATTTGAAAATGTTTTATGGCCGTGGTAACTTTTATAAAGAATGGGTAGAAATATACAATATAAATACTTTTTTAAGCTTTTTAAATTTCTTTGATTCCGTAGTTGAAGAAGAAATTCTAAGATTTTTTTATAATTACTTGGAAAATGAAGGAAAATTGTTTATAGAATATTACAAAGATAAAGAAACAGTAAAACAACTGGAAAGGAATTATCCTATAATTTCTACTAGGATTGGCTTTAAGTTATTTAAAATAGGTTTTATAAATTTTAAAGATTGGTATTTTGCAGAAGGATTTTATGAAGGAGGACAAAAAATCCAAGCTGAAAAGAATTTAAACTCACATATAAAATTAAAATTTATAAAAGAAACATACTATGAAATTATAAAATTTGTTAATAATAATAGAAATAGCGATGAGATTTTAAAGAAATCAATTTCTTATTCAAATGAAATATTAAAAATTTTAAAAAATTATTTAGAATAAAAATTTTAATATAATAATAAATATTTTCAAGCATAAAATATAATATGGCAAATAGGAATATATCTCACGCTTTAAATTTTCATGAAATAACAAAACATTCCTATGTAAGTGTAAGAACTGATAGGTACTACTTAGATTGGTCGATAAAACCTTATCCTTTTAAAGTCTATGTTGATTTACCTAAAATCCCCCTTCCTAAAGATTTTCCAAAACCTGAGAAAAATGCTTTAGAATGCTTTAAACAGCCTGAAATATTCTCAGAGGAAGATCTTGACCTTAAAAAAATTACCGAATTGTTATACTTTACTGCTGGAATATCAAGAGTTAAGAAATTTGGTTTAGAGACTTATTATTTTAGAGTTGCTCCAGCTACAGGTGCTTTATATTCAACTGAAGTTTATTTTATGTGTAAAGATCTAAGAGATTTGAAAGCAGGTCTTTATCATTTTGATCCTGGAGAATTTGTTATAACAAAATTAAGGGAAGGCGATTATAGGTATACTATAAGTAAATTTTGCGGTAATGATATAAATATTGCTTATTCACCTGTAACATTTATTTTTACATCAATTGGATGGAGAAATGTTTGGAAATACAGAATTAGGTCTTATAGACATTGGTTTTGGGATTCAGGTGTAATGATAGCTAATTTGTTATCAGTAGCCAATTCTGAAAATTTAGAAACAAAATTGATTATGAACTTTGTAGATAAAGAAATTAATAGGTTCTTGGGTATCGATGGAAAAAAAGAATGTACTTTAGCTCTAGTAAGTATAGGAGCTCCTAAATTTAAAAATGAAGAAGAAAGAACAATCGAAGATATTAAATATCAAATTTTGCCTTTATCTAAGAAAGAAATAGAATATAAGGAAATTTATGAAATGCATGAAAATTCTTCTCTTTATACAATAGATGAAGTCATAGAATTGAGGAATGAAGGAAAAGCTGGTTTTTATAAAGAAGTTCATGATAAATGTGACTTTAAGTTATTAGGTGAAGAAAAAACAGAAATTCCTTTATGGAAAGTAATACTAAAAAGAGGTTCAACGAGAAGGTTTAGTTTAAAACCAATTAAAGCAAGTCATCTTTATACAATTCTTAAGCTTTCAACTACAGGAATAAACTGTGATTTCTTAAAAGATTATAATGATACTCTTATTGAAATTTATCTAATAGTAAACGCTGTTGAAGGATTAGAGTCTGGAGCTTATTATTATAATAAAAAATTAAACTGTTTAGAAATATTAAAAAAAGGCAAATTTAGAGAGACAGCAGGTTATTTATGTTTAGAACAAGATCTTGGTTATGAAGCAAGTGTTGTATTCTTCTTAATGAACAATTTAAATGAAACATTGAAAAAATTTGGCAATAGAGGATATAGGATGGCTCAAATTGAAGCTGGTATTATAGCTGGTAAAATCTATTTAACTTCTTATTCTTTAAATATTGGCGCAACAGGATTGACTTTTTACGATGATGATATAACAAACTTTTTCTCGCCTCATGCATCAAATAAAAGTAATATGATGGTTGTAGCCATTGGATATCCAGCATATAAAGCAAAAGAGGGAAAAATCTATACAGGAATAGTTAAGCACAAGATTAAATAATTTCTTTTTCTTTTTCCTTAGCTTCTAAAATCTTTTTCTTTATGCTTGGAGGTAAAGCGATATCTTCTTTTCTTTCTTCACTTTTACCAATAAAAACAATTCCTTTTCCGTTTACTATATCAATTTCATATAAATAAGGACTATGTTGTGTTTGCCTCATTTTTTCTACCATTATATAGCGATGTAATTTAGAAGCTTTTATTACTCTTCTAAATCTTAGAATACCATCAGCTACATGTTCAACACCCCAACCAAAAGCCTCAGAAGTTGTTATTGCATACTGGGAAGTAGCATATATCGTAAATTCCCATTTGTATAATATTCTTTTTAATTGATAAGAAAACTTTCTTGCCATTGCTGGTTTATCTAACCAAAATGCTGATAAAGAATCTATAACAAGTCTAGCTCTACCAAATCCTAAAGCTTTTTTAGCTTCGATTATTTTATCTATTAAACTTTCCAAATCTAAAGATTTTAAACTCCATTGAGATTCTCCTCCCATTAATGCATCAATAATTATTAGTTTATTTTCTTGTATTGCTTTACTGAAGTTTATGTTAAACTGAGCTGCTTGCAATATAATTGAAGAAGCACTTTCTTCTGTTGTAACATAAATACATTTATCGTTATCTTTAATTCCTTGGGCTATAAAATGAATACATGCTATAGTTTTGCCAGAGCCAGGTTCTCCTGTTAAGGAAATAAAAAAACCTTTAGGAATGCCTCCTTCAATAATCTTATCTAAATCAGGAATACCTGTTGATAACCTTTCTATTTTATAGCTATCCACATGAATTTAATGAAGATTAAACTATTTAGTTTTATTTTCTTTTATAACATTTAAAACATCATAAATTTTGCCTTTTTTAACCATTTCCTCATACAAACGCCATATTCGCTTGTAAGATAAATATTTAGTATTAAATCCCTTTAACTCAAGAATTTCATATACTGCATAGGGAAATAAAGAAGGATGATCAAAAAATTTAGATAAAGCTTCAATTATAGCTTCTCTAACATCTTCATTTCTTGGATAACCTTTTTTCATTTATTTTTATACTTTTTTCAGAAATTTTAATCTTAGGGCCCGTGGTCTAGTAGATATGATTTGGGTCTCCGGAACCCAAGGTCCAGGGTGCAAATCCCTGCGGGCCCGCTTTTAATTGAAGATGCAATATTATAAATAATTATTGTTAACTTCAAAAATTTCTTTTAAGCTAAGTATGCGGGGGGTGGGATTTGAACCCACGCAGCGCTTTACGCACAGGATCTTAAGTTTGGCCCCCTTACGGGACCTGCCCCTTTGTCCTGGCTCGGGAACCCCCGCTACCAAATATTTTATTAAAAATTTTACCTTAAAAAATTTTAATAATAATAAAAAGAATAGAGATTGATGCCCCGGTAGCTTAGCTGGTTATAGCGCCGCACTGGTAATGCGGAGGCCGCGGGTTCGAATCCCGCCCGGGGCTTATTAAATAACTTAATAAAATTTCTAGATTTTAACAAGTCAAATTTTTATTTAGCAAATATTCCAATTTTTAAGTAAGAAAATCAAAATTAAGAAACTTATTCAAGAAAAACTTTAAATAGTTAATAGTGTTTTAGTTTTTTTAAGATTGATGAAAAATAATAAACCTAAAGCTGTTTTAATTCTTGAAGATGGAAGTATTTGGTACGGTCGCGGTTTTGGTTTTCCATGTAAAGTAGTTGGAGAAGTTGTTTTTACAACAGGTATGGTTGGTTATACTGAAGCTTTAACTGATCCCTCATTTAAAGGACAAATTTTAGTTATGAGCTATCCGTTAATAGGGAATTATGGAGTACCTTCTTATAATTTAACAGATCAATGGGGGTTGCCAAAATATTTTGAATCTGGTAACATTCAAATAAAAGGTTTAGTTGTAAGCGAACTTTGTACTTATCCAAGTCATCCTTATTCAGTAAAAAGTTTAAACGAATGGTTATATGAAGAAAGGGTTCCAGGGATCGAGGATATCGATACAAGGGAAATAATTAAGAGGATTAGGAAAAAAGGAACAATGATGGGTATTTTAGAAGTATCTTATGAAGATATTAATGTAGAAAAATTAATAAAGGAAATAAAAAACGTTAAAAAATACGATGAGATAGATTTTTCTCAGGAAATTTCTAAAGAAATTAAAATTTTTGAAAATAAAGGTCCAACGGTTGTTTTAATAGATTGTGGCGTAAAATTAAGCATAATTAGAAACATTTTGGAAAGAGGTTTTCGGGTTATTAAAGTACCTTATGATGTAAGCTACGATGAAATTCTTAGTTATAATCCTGCAGGGGTAATAATATCCAATGGTCCAGGAAATCCTAAAAAATTTGTAAAAACTATAGAAACTGTAAGAGAAATAATAGAAAGTAAAATTCCTACTTTAGGAATATGTCTTGGTAATCAAATAATAGCCTTAGGTTTGGGAGGAGATACATTTAAATTAAAGTATGGTCATAGAGGACAAAATAAGCCTTGTATAGAATTAACTAATTATGTTAATTATATAACAAGTCAAAATCATGGTTATGCTGTAGATCCTGAAAAATTAAAAGGAACAGGATTGGAAATTTGGTGGATAAATGCGGACGATAAAACCATTGAAGGAATAAAACATAAAGATTTGCCAGTAATAGCTGTACAATTTCATCCAGAAGCTTCCCCTGGTCCTTATGATACTACTTTCATATTCGATATTTTTAAACATTTGA
>Ga0079996_121683_pt1 | contig 48127 bp, 93 predicted proteins | sample PerSpoAPS_AMetaG_FD_69199 | JGI IMG/M metagenome (GOLD analysis project Ga0079996, IMG submission 69199) | Thermal spring microbial communities from Yellowstone National Park, Wyoming, USA - Perpetual Spouter A (PS_A) MetaG (SPADES assembly)... | ecosystem: Environmental > Aquatic > Thermal... | reverse complement strand
TACTGGTATTGAAGTTAAAGCATTAGCACAAGAAGTAAAAATAACAATTTTTAAAACTCGTATTGAAAGCTTTATAAAAGTTGGAGGAGGAGGATTTTTAACCTAAAAGTTTTTATATTTAATATGATATTAATTAATTTAGTATGGTAGCAATTGGAAGATATACAAATGGTAAATTAGAACTAGGCTCAGTAAAAGTGCAAGTAGGTCCTACATTATACGATTTTACACATGTTATGCGTGTTTTCAAATATAATAAACAACAACCTTTAGCAGTAACAGTAAGAGACCAATTACAATTTAGAACAAATAATTTAGTTACAGACCATGATGTATCTGCACAAGCTGTAAATACAGAAGAATTTTATGTATCAGTAGATTTAATAGGTGATACAAACTTTCCGCCTATACCCAGACCAGCTACATTAGTTATGTTAGAAACCACATTATCAAATTCGCCAATAGTAATATCAGGTGGTGGTGGTGGTAAAACAAGAATAGTTGGTATTGTAAATACAGATAGTATAGGTCATCATACTGTTAGAGTAATTGCAGATAGTGATGATATTCCAATTCAATTACCTTCATTAAAAGGTATAGGACTTTTATTAGTTGATACACCATCCTCAGACTATATACAAATATATGACCCAGATAATAGTGGTTTTATTAGAGCTTTTGTTGTGGAAACAGATACGGCGAATGCAAACACAGATACATATACAAGAACATTTACTGAATTAGATGCTAATGGTAATCCTATTGATTCAGGAAGTGATTCAGGACTGTATAGATGGTTCTTTCTTGGCGCAGCTATAACAATAAGTAGTATAATAGTTGGTGGAGGAGGATTTACAGGCTAATGACAATAAATAAATATACTAATGGTAAATTAAATTTAGGTGTTGGTAAGATTACTATAGATACAAATACTTTTGATTTAAGTAATGCATATTTACTTACAAAATATACAAAAAAGGTAAATGTTTCCACTTTAAGACAAAAATTACAAGTAAGAACAAATAACATTCAGGTTGATTATGATGTAAGTGGACAAGGATTAAATAAGCCAAATTAAGAATAGTTTACAGGAAATGTTGAACATACTAGAGTAATATGGACATAATTAGTATAGTTGCATTATTACTAGGTGCTTTAAACTTATTTTTAATACTTGAACTATACAACAAATTAAAAATTTTACCAAATATTGATAAAGCTTTAGAATTTGCTTTAATTGTAAAAAGAATTTTAGAAATAATTGCTCCATATATCGTAAAAGAAAATAAAGAAGTTCAAGAAAAGTTAGAAAAAGCAGATAAATTACTAAATGAAATACTTGAATCAGTTTATAAAAAAGAAGAAACAACGAATTCAAAAAGAGCTTTATTAGTATTACTAGGTATATTTGGTTTAAATGGAATTGCTAAAAAGAAAAGGAAAAAGATTAATTAACTTTTTTTGTAGTATTATCTATGCTATTACTATTTTACAATTATACACATATTTCTTCAACATTTCTTGAGCTTCTAATTATATTTTACGTTTTAAACTTTCTTGATGTAATAACAACAAATTACGGTTTAAGAATGGGAGCATATGAATTAAATCCATTAGCTTATTTAATGTGGAAGAAATACAAATTAAAGGGATTAAGTGTTTTAAAGTTTATAATACTGTTAATATATACATTTATTTTATTTTATGCTTATTCTCTTAGTGTCAATTACACTATAATACTTTTAACAATTATTGATTTAATATTCGTAGCTGTAGTAGTTAATAATATATTAACATTAAGAGAATTATTTTATCATGGAATGGAAAGAAACAATAAATAAATGGCAGTTTCTGTTAAGTGTATTATCATTTTTATTAATGATGATAAGTTTATATCAGCTGGAAATAGTAACTATAAATGCTATAAACAGAACGTGTTTTGAATTTCCTTTTTTCATTGTTAGAGCTAGCGATTTTAATTTAGATTGCATGACCTGGAATTGGTATGTAAGAGATTTTTGGTATGCTATAATTATACTGGCATTCTTCTTGCTATTATATGCTATTTGGAAATGGGAGTAGGATTTGATACCCGGCTAAAAAGTTTTAATATTTCATAAAGAAAAGTGAATAAGCATATTTTATTTGATGTATCGTTTAAAAAGTGATTATGCTTATTTGCTGTTGTTTTGTTTAAATTTGCTTTATTGCTTCATTTTGCTTTATAATCTCATTATTTTAAACTTAACACTTAAATAGTAGAAAAGCAATTAATTTATTAGTGAAGTGGATTAAAAAGATTTTAGGAATAAAAGATTTAGAAGAGAAAGTGGATGCGCACGAAGAAGTAATAAAACAAATACTGGTGGAGTTGAAAGAAATAAACAGAAAAATTGATTTTATTGGCGAGAAGACAATTCAAATTCCATTACAAGTTAATGAGGTACATGGTGAAGTTGAAGATATCTCTAAAACTGTAAAAGCAATAAACTTTGATAATGTGATAAAGAGAATTGATAAGGCAGAAAACAGAATAAAGAGATATATAAATAAAAAGTTAAAACAAAAGTGAATATACATAAATTTTTTGAAGTCAGTTCAAAATATATTGTAATTGCTACTGTTATATACGTAATAATAATAGGAATTCTTACTTATTTCAAGCAAACCTTTTTATTTATTACGCTAGTAATAGGTTATATTACTGTAGTAATAGCAATAGCAACTATACTTTTTATACTTGATTGGTATAAGCATAATTTAGAATATCCTAATGAAGAAACTGAAAAATTTTTAAAAGAACTGGATTATGAAGAATTGATACTGTATTTGCTAAATAACCCAAAATTGTTTAAAGGAATTAAAAAAGAAGTAATGGAAAAAAGAAAAGAAATAGCATTAAGAATGTTGAAAGAAGAAAAGATATCATTAGGTTTAGCATCAAAATTAGCTGGTGTTAATTATTTTGAAATGCTTGATGAAGCTATAAAAAATGGAATAAAACCATTCACAGTTGAAGGTGATATTTAATGAATTTACTAAATTAATAATATGGAAAAAGAAGAAAAGGAAGTAAGGGAAAAATTAAGGAATATAACATTATTATCAGCATTCGGAATTATAGGTGTAATTGCAATTATATTCATTAATTTCTTTAAAAAGCCAGAAGAGGAAAAGCCTAAAGAAGAGGAAAAACCTAAAGAGGAAAAACCACCAACGACATTTAATCCTAAAGTAATTATTGTAAATAATAACAGTTATTTCTATGACGCTGAAATAATGGCTATTTACTCAATACAAGATAAATATACTTATCCATATCTAGCATGCAATTGGTATAGAATTGAACCAAATAAAACTTATGAATGTATAATTCCATCTACAAGAGAAATTGGCAATTATATTGGTAAATTTTCAGGAGAGTTTTACTTTCAAAATAGAAGTATAGTAAAGTTTAAGTATAAACTAGAGAATTTAACTTTAATAAAGGAATTTGATTATGGAATACATGTTAAATTTATTGATATTACAAAACCAGCAAAAATAACTTTATATCTATAATAACATTTTTATTTTTGTATTATTAATAACATTTTTATTTTTGTATTATTAATAACATTTTTATTTTTGTATTATTAATTAATAATATATGGATAGGCAAGAGAGAGAAAAGAGAAGATTGGAACAACGGAGAAGAAGAAAATGGGAAGAATTCGGTAGAGATATATTAGAAAGAGTAGCAGAAGGACTAGATTACTGGTGTCATAATGTCAGCAGTGATCCACTACTGGAATGTTATCAAGCACATCAAGGCATGAGCCTTTATGAACTGGCTGAATTATTCTCAGACTGGTCTATAACAGGTATTGGGAAAAAGGATCTTGAAATGCTTGAAAAAATGCCTGAAGATATTTATGAGAAGTTTAACAAAGAAATCCAAAGACGTATAGATAGAGTTGTTAAACAACTTGAAAAAGAAAGAAAGAAAATGGAAAAAGAACTTGGCGAAAAATTTACTTGGTGAAACTAATATAAATAATAAGAGTTAATATTATATTAATGAAAAAAAGAAATCTAGCATTATTGGCTTTAGCTGGAATAATACTATTTGGATTATCTAGAGCTGGCGGTTTACCATTATTACCACCGATACGTGGCGGTGCTAGAGTAATTATTGAAAATAAACATACAACCGATATTTCTTTTGCACGTATTGAAGCCGATTACTCAAATACCTTTGAAATGAGTTTTATTATTTGTGATTGGGCTGTTTTAAAACAAAACCAAGCTTATGATTGCCAAATTCCGCCTGAAAAAGATTTTCAAGATACTAAAATGAAATTTACAGGCAGATTTACTCTTATAATTCCTCCTGGCGAATTTGATTTTCAATTAGAGAATTTATCATCAATTATGAGGACTGAAAATGGAATTACTGTTCAAATTATTGATATGTCAAAACCAGCTAAAATAACAATATTACCTATTACTCAAATACCAAATCCTAAAGTAATAATTGTAAATAATAATGGCTATGTTTATGGTTATCCTAGTGTAGACCTTTCAGCTATTTACACAGCAACTAGAGATAGCAAAGCATATGAATTTATATGGTATATTTGTGGGTGGTATAATCTTGAACCAAATAAAACTTATGAATGTATAATTCCTTATATTAATACCGGTCCAGGTGTAGCAGGTAAATTTACAGGAAAGTTTAAACTATATACTTCTACACCTGTAAAGTATGAACCTACCGAAAATCTTGTATTCGCAGATGATCCTGAATTTGGAAAGGTTTTTCAGTTTATTAATATTAAGAAACCAGCAAAACTAACAATATTAAATCCATAGCAATTATTGAAAAAGAATAAATATAAGTCATATCAGTATTTTCAACGTTAAAAACATGCATCCAAAAGAAATTGCAGAATGCCCACATTGTAAAAGCAATAGATTATTTCATAGCTATGATAGAGGGGAAATTACATGCAGTGATTGTGGAACAGTAATTATTACAAGAAATCTAGATCAAGGTCCAGACTGGAGAGCTTTCTCAACAGAAGAATTAGAAAAGAGAAAAAGAACAGGTCCTATTATTAAACCAGTTATTATGAATCCATCATTGGTCTCATCAACATTTGATCTAAATAAAGATGCTCTTGGAAAGAATTTACCTCCAAAAGAAAAATATAATATGCTACGATTAATGAGATGGCAGAAAGCAAGTCTAGGTCTTTTAACAGAAAGAAGTCTTATTAATGCTATGGAAGAACTTGATCGATTAGTTAATCAAATGGGATTACCAAATATAGTAAAGGATGAGGCATTACTAATTTTTAGAAAATGCAGGGATAAAGGCTTAGTTAAAGGAAGACCAATAAAAGGTGTTGTAGCAGCCACTCTTTATTTTGCATGTAGAAGATTAAAGATCCCAATTTCCCTAGATGAAATTTCAAAACATGCCAATATACCCAGAAAAATTATTGCAAAACATTTCAGACATTTAGTTCAAAATACAGATATTGACATACCAACAATAGATCCAATAGATTATCTTGATAAATTCATTGGAAAATTAAAATTGGATCCTAGTATTTACTCAAAAGCTAGGGAATTGATAATAAAAGCTAAAGAAAGGGGTATAACAATAGGAAAGGGTCCTGCATCAATTACAGCCGCAGCAATTTACATTGCTTCATTTTTGGATGGTAAAAAAATAACACAGAAAGAAATAGCAAGAGTTGCTAACTTAACAGAGGTAACCGTAAGAAATAGAATAGAAGAAATGGTGAAGAAATTAAATATTGGAGGCATAGAAATAAGGGGTAAAACATATCCGCAATAAAATTTTAAGCAATAAAAATTTTGCCCAATAATTTTTTACGCAACGAATTTTTTTAATAGTAAAAAAATTTTAAGCAATAAAAATTTTGCCCAATAATTTTTTACGCAACGAATTTTTTTAATAGTAAAAAAATTTATCCAAGAAAAAATTAATGGGTAAATATTTGGTGAAACACTGATATAATTTCTACAAAAGAAGAATTGCAAAGTTGTAAATATTATATCAGGTTTTTGATGATTTTTTAGCTTTTTACAAAATAGTAATTCTTCTTTTGTAAATATTATATCAGGTTTTTACAAAATATATGCAAATGTATAATTTATATGTGGTTTTTAGACAAATGTATATATAGGGTATAAAATAAAAGAATAAAATTTTATAGGGCAAAAATTTTATTCAATAAAAATTTGTTGCTAAAATTTTTTTGCAACGCATTTTTTTCAATGAATAAAATTTTATTGGGGAAAATTTTATAGGAGATAAATTTTTATCAAGCAAAATTTTTATTGCGGAGAATTTTTGAGCATATTTTTTTGTCAAAAACCTGATATAATATTTGTAAAATAGTATTTCTTATTTTGTAGAAAACTAAAAAATCATCAAAAACCTGATATAATATTTACAAGAAAACCAAATAAATCTTGAAAAATATAAAATCACTTTCGGTTATCCCCCTCTCAAAACTAAAATTCTCTTAAAAATATCGGGTAATAAATACTAATATTAATGGTTAAAAAATAAGCGAATAAATACCAAAAAGTTTTTATTTTAAAAAAATATTATAGGGTTAATGGCAACGTTAACGGCAACCTACGGCGTCCCTGCCATTAACCCTCATCAATATAATATATTAATAAAGGATATAAAAATCTTTTCTTTTAATTTTCCGAATGAAAAAAATTACCACACTTATAATATTATCCCCATAAAAAATTACCACACTTATAATATTATCCCCATAAAAAATTACCACACTTATAATACTACGTCCTTCAAATATAATAAACCAGGACCAAAAGATGGCTGGAATGGTTTAACTCTAAAAATTTTAAATTATATTATTAAGAAGAATGGAGCTTCAGTAAGAGAATTAACTAAGGTTTTTTCTCTTAACCGAAAGACTATATACTATCATTTGAATAAACTTCTGGAATTAGAGCTAATAGAAAGGTATCCTAATGTAAAGAAGCACAATCCCCATGTATTATATACTATTAGACATTGCCGTCTTAAGTCAATAATGATTAAGTCAATAATGATTAAGTCAATAATGCTTAAGTCGACAATGATGATGCTTAAGTCGATGATTCTTAAGTCAATGTCTAATAAAGAGTCTAATAGAACAGAAATATCTAATAAAGAAATATCTAATAAAGAAAAATCAACAGAACTTTCAACAATTGCTGGTATTTCTAGTCTTAAGTATAATTTTAGATTGGGGTTCTGTTCTAAGTATAATTTTAGACATCTTAAGTATATTAGAAAAATCCAGAAATATAATTTTAGAACTTCTTATAATTTTAGGAATATTCCCGATAATTTGCTTGAAGAAATTGGCTTGGATTATATATACCCGAAGTTTGGTTATATATACCCGAAGTTTGGTTACTTCATAACAGAACCCTCAACAACTACTGGTATTTCTCATCTTAAGTCGATGATTCTTAAGTCATTGGCATCGGTATTAAACATGTCATTAACATTAAACATCTATCCAACTAATGCAAGTAAGCCAACAATTTTTAAAGAGTTTAATGCAAAAGAATTAAAAAAATTTAATCTCAAGCCGATGACACCAATAGTTAAATCCGTTTTATACACTAAATCAACAATTATATCCACTTCAGACACCAGTAGAATTTTTTTTGATTTTCAATACATTCAAGACCTAAAACCATCAGTAAAGAATAACTTCGAAGTCATAAACGGAGTAAAAACTAATCAAAACGGAGTAAAACCTCAAAAATCTGATCAATACTTAAGTTTAATTAAAAATAGAAGAGAGCAAAATAAAAAAGAAATGAATAATCACAAATACTTAAAAACATTCAAATCATTAATACCACTAAAAATTTTACTTGAATTAGCTGAAAAGCCACAAACAGTAAGCGAACTATCTAAAAAATTAAATGTATCAAAAAGAACTATTCGCTACCATATATCAAATCTTCAAAAAATAGCAGAAAAAAATTATAATAAATTAGAGGTCCTTGAAAAACAAACAAAAAATCAAATAATACCCAAAGAATTATTCACTACAAAAAATTATTTTCCCTACATTATCCGTTGTGGAGGAACTCGCTGTAAATATGCTTATTTAATGTTATCACCAGTAAAAATAGAGCATAGACATAAATTTACAAAATATCATAGAAGATATCATAAAATAAAACGTATCAAAGTATTTAATACAAAAACAAACAGATACAAAACTTTTTCATTAAAGACAATTAGAAAGCTTTTTAGCTCTGCAAGTTATGAAATAGCAAAAAAGCCAGTAAAATGTTGTTTATACTCTAGCGGATCTTGTGGAAATACTTCATTATTTAAAATAAATTTACCAGATCACCATACTTATCTTTGCCACGAGCATTTTAAATTACTAAGAAATGAAAGCCTCACCCTTTAGGGCGGGGAGGAAGTCAGATTAGGTATAATCTTAAATAAAAACATAATTAAATTATGGTTCGCTGTCCTAATTGCTTTAGTGAAATAAAACATATCAAAATTAAAACAAGAACATATAGGGATCTTTTCGGAAAAACAAGACTCGTAAAAACAACAATATAGTGAAGAAAATGAAGAAAGCTTTATATTATTAAAAATTTATTATAAAAATGTGGCTGTGAAAAGAATTGAAAGTAAAGAGGAAGTTAAAAAAGAAGTTGAAGATATTTTTAAAACTCTGGGTAATAAAATCTCTTATAATGCATATCGCAGACCTCGTTCCCCTTTAGATGATACTCATCATCAACAAAATTATATAATACTTAACCTTATTGGGAGTTTGCTTTATTATTTTGCTGATGAGCATCTTAAATTTGAACCAAAAAAAGAAAGAATGAGAATTCTAAATGAAATTTCTAGATTTTATGCTGGGCTTGAAAGTTATGTTAAAAATTTTATATTTGGTAGTATTATAGATGAATATGTTTCAAGAGCAAGTAGAGAAATATATGATTATTTTAATGAACTAGAAAGCATTATTGAAGAAAATATTATATTAGGCGATTATGCATTTAATTTAGAAATTTTAGAATATATAAGAAGTATTACTAAATCTTTTATAGATTTATACGTTCCTATTAATGAGAGAAAAAGATTGTTTGCTGAAGTTGATAATATAATTGATCAATTAGCTAAAAAAATAAAAGAAACTTTTTTAAAAATTTAAAATATTCTGTCACATTTTCTACGAATTAACTCTATTTTGAAATATTTATATATATAACAGAAGAAATATTATTATATGTCGCAAATTTTTAGAGTTGATGACCAGCTGGGCGGTGGTGTAGAACATATCTCAATTGATAAGGATGTTGTAGATAGAGGTGATGTGATTAATTGGATTGCTACGGACTTAGTTATGCAATTAGATTATCGGGTTGGAATATATGTTGAGGCAATCAACTATGTTTACAATCCTATAAGATTTGTTGCAGATTCAAAAGTTAAGACTGGTCAATATACAGTTCCTAATGATATACCTTATGGACAACATAAATTTGTCTTACAAGTTTGGGAAGAATTTTATTGGAGAACTACCGATTATAAGCTAATAACAGTAGCTCCTAGACAACCTCCAGGTCCTCCCCCAAGTCCTCCCCCAAGTCCTCCCCCAGGTGGTCCACCAGGTTCCACTCCAGGTGGTCCTCCCCCATCACTGACAATACCAACTTGGGTTTTAATTGTGATAGGAGCAATAGTAGTTATAATTTTACTAGTCATATTGCGGTAGGGCTAATTTCAGTAGATTAATAAAAAAATAAGTTTTGTTGCACAAAATCTTTAAACTTAAAGTATCTGTGGTCATTCATTTTGGTTAAATTTATATATTGGACAAAATATAAAAAAAGTATGGTTAGGAATAAAAAAGGAGGAACATTAGTCAGGCTAAAAATTTTAATTAACTATACGGTTGCATTTTTAAAAGCAATATTGCAGGGTCCAGGATTAATTAAAGATATAAAAATTCTGTTCAGATTTTACAGATTTGCATTAAAAAATCCTGAAATAATAGTAGCAATGCATCCTTTACTTTCGGCTTTGGCATTATACAAGGTGTTGAAAAATGAGTGAATTCATTAAAGATTATTTTGATTACATGAGAAACAAAATTCTGTTAGAAAGGAAGTTGAAGGAAGAACACAGGAACTTAGGTAGAAAATTATTTTTTGTTCATGAGTTATGTGAATGTAGTTATAAAAAAATTATGAGAGAAAAATTTCCTGATTTAGAACTTGCTTTAATTTACAATCCAAGATTTGTTGTTGGATTAATTATCGAAAATGAAATAAGGCAACGGATAAGTGGTTCTAAAGTAACTAAGGTGGTTAGTATAAAAGGACTTAATAATGAAGATATAGTCATTTCGGGAGAACCTGATATTATTACTGAAAACAAAATTATTGAAGTAAAATATCAAACAGTTATTCAGGATCTGCCATTAAAGCATCATGTTTTGCAATTAGAACTTTATCTTTGGCTCTTTGGTTATGATAATGGAACTTTATTATATGTAAGTCCAGAGGGAATAAAATCTTTTGAAGTAAAAAGCAGATTAACAAATGATGATGTTATTTCTTTAATAAAAGATGAAAAAATACCAAGATGGGAATGGGAATGTTCTTATTGTATATTTAATCAGTTTTGCTCTTATTCGGTGAAGAAAAAATGAGAATCGAGCAATTATTGGAGAAATTGAGGAATATAGAGGCTATAAGTGCGGAGAATTGTATAGATTATTGTATTGATTGCTTAGAAATTGTTAATCATGAACTACTTAAGCATCTTAAACAGGGTCATATGGTAATTCGTCAGTGTTATGAAAATAGCGGTGTAAGTTATTGGGTTGATTGTATAAACTGGTTAAAGAAAAATGGATATTTAAAAAATGAGTGAGAGAAAATTTATTTGTGAATGTGGCAATGTAGATGATTTCTACTATGATGATAGATATGCAGAGTTAATTTGTAGAAAATGTGGCAGAATCTACTTTATATTAAATTTAATAAAAGAGGAAATAATATGAGCGGAGTTTTGTTTCGTTTAATTTATGAAGGCAAACAAATACCTTTAAAAACTGCTTTTAAATGTCTATCTTCTATTTACAAACTTGATCTGTCTAAACGATATCTTTACACTTGTGATTATTACAAAACTAAATACTATGTTATTGATAAAAAATGTAAAAAATATCATAAATTTTGCAGAGAACCTGCAAAATACAAAATTGAAATCTGCATATTTAAAAAAAGACCTCATTACTATGAAGCTTATTTATGTCCTGTTCATGTAAAATATTTCAAAAGAAAATATGAAAAAGAAGAAATAATATGAGTGAGGAAGAAATTATTTGCGATGAATGTGGTAATTTGGCTATTCAAGTTTTTGATAAGTTTAATGAATCATGAGTTCCAAACAAATATTAAGTGAGATAGTAAAAGGAATAAAAGAAGGAAAATTTGAAGTTAATAAACTAATTGATGCGGAAGTCGATAAACTATTTCGGCTTCCTTTCAGTGAATACCTCAAAACAGCATTCATTCACTGTGAGAGAGTTCCGCTTGAATATACTCCTAAAAATGATGAACTAGTAGTTGATGAAGTGGGTTTTGTAGACTATAAGAACAATTTGGTCACACGTTTAAATCCTCTTAAGGTTATATCATCTGCTATTATATTAGTAAAAGCGAGCTTTACGGTTGTATATAAAGATTATAGAGGAGGAGTTGCTGTTCTGGCAACTAAACGGGAAATGGTAAGTAATCTATTGAATAAGAAAAAGGAACTTGAAAATACATTGAGGAAAACGAAAAGTAAAAGGCTTATAGAAGCAATCAAAAATGAAATATCAAAAATTAATCAGGCAATTGAATGGCTAACAGAGGTATGAGTGTAAAAGTTTTAATTATTGGCGAAACAAAAGAAACAAAATATAAAATCTGGAATTATTACAAAAAAATTTTAAAAATTAATCAAGAAGCACAAGTTTATTGTTGGGATCTTAGAGACAGCGATTTCAATTATGATTGGAATGAAATAGTTGAATTATATCCTACACCTAATACAGATAATTTAGAATATGAGTTTCTGGATAGGGAGATTATCGAGCATTATAATATTATTGATTTCCGAACAATACCAAGATTTGATGTTATTATTGCTAATAATGTGCTAGAACGTATTTACAACTTAAGAATATTTTTCTCCAACGTTGTATATCATTTAAAGGAAAATGGTAGGTTTGTTATTCAAATTACCAATTCATTATTTCTTCCTTACATTTCTACTAAAAAACATTTAGTTAATTTACTAAAGAAATTTGGATTTAAAATCGAAAAAATTGAATATGTTTATAAACTCAGTATTAAAAAGTTTATTCTATATTTATCTCCTAAAATATTAATTATATTGAAGAAAGAGTGATTATGATAGTAGCCTTTTTTAGTGGCGGTAAAGATTCAGCAGTTGCTTCTCATATTGCATATAACTATGCTAAGAAGATTAAAGAGGAATTCAAGCTTGTTCATGTTAATACTAAAATAAATATTCCTGAAACAGAGGAATACGTTAAAAAATTTGCTGACTGGTTAGGTGTCGAATTAACAATTCTTGAACCTAAGTTAGATTACTGGGAATATGTGAAAAAATGGGGATATCCGATGTTGTCAAATATGAGATGGTGTTTTCATTATTTAAAACAGGATCCAATAATGGAGTTTATGTATTCTGAATTTAAGAGGGGTGTTTTATATCCAACTTACTGTTTAGGTATTAGAAGAAACGAATCAAGATTTAGATTTGAGAATTATGAGAAAAAATGGTATTTCCGTAAAGACCGTAAAATAACTTATAAAGTATGGTTACCTGTTCTTTACTGGGATGACCAATTAGTTTTTAACTATATTAAAAAATATAATATACCAATAAATCCTGTCTGGAAAAAAATTGGTTTAAGTGGCGAATGCTTATGTATGTCTGGTGCTTCCTTAAACCTACTCAATAAAGTTCTTGATAACTATCCAGAGATAGCAAAATTATTTGCTAAAAAAGATAAGGAGGTCCAGGAATTCAGAAAGAGGAATAATAAACCAATAGCATATCCTGCTCCGTTGTTAGCTTTAAAGATTCCACTACATAAATATATTGAACAAAGGAGAAAGCAATTAAAAATAATACAGTTTAATGAGGAATGTGATTCGCAGAAATGTATGGATTGTTTTGCTACAACATTAATTTCATTTTTAGAAACTAAAGAAAATTAAAACTTAAATAATAGTATAGTGGTTTTGAGACTGTTGAAGATTGGGTAGAGACTGCAACAAGATTGCATGGTTCTCTTAATAATGCTAAAATAGTTTTTGCTGAATTATTAGATATATGTGTAGAAAATGTTTAATTAAGAATTGTAAATGCAATTGCTTTAAACCATATCAATTAGAAGAAGATTATGAAGATGAAGAAATAATAGAGCTTGTTTGCAAGAAATGTTTATGCAGAATAAGAATAAGAAAACCTTTAAATATTATTTTAGAGTTTGAGTAAAATGGAAAGGAAAAAAATTTTAAAAAAGAAATTAACGTTTCATGTTCCTTCGGAGGAGCAAAAACTAGCTTGGGATTTTTTAAACAAAAATTTTAGGGATAAGCAAGGTAATCCTAAATATTTTGATTATTTATCGGTTGAGGAAGGTAGCGGTTATATAACAATAACGATATATAAAAAAGAGCCTGTAATATATAAACTTCTTACTCTCAAAAAAGATTGGTATAAATATCCTAATTCTCTTAAAGGAGCTATATTTAGAGAATGGAGAAAACTTCGTAGAGAGAAGGGTTTTTATGGCTACCCTTAAATTTTTCATTTTTGACTTGAATGGCGGGTTTTCATTTATTTGTAGGAATATTAATTATATTGAAGAAATAGTGATTGAGGACATACAAATCATTAGCAGAGTATTTACAAATAAAATATCCGAAGAGGTGGAATAGAAATAAATATATTAAAAGAAGAATAACAGCATTTCATTTAAAAGCTAAGAATATTGCTGAAGATTTTGCAAGAAAAATAGGTAAAAAAGTTGTTGAAGAAGCTATTAAAATGAATGCTAATGTAATTATATTGGAGAATTTGAAAAACCTTATTAAGAATGTTAAAAATCTTCATAAAGAATTCAGGGATAAACTTTATTTCATGCAGTATAGAAAGATTCAATACTGGATAGATTGGCAAGCAAAGAAACATGGTTTATTGGTTAAGTATGTTTCAGCATTTTATACTTCAATAAAATGTCCTAAATGCAAAAATAAAATGAAAGAAATTTATCATCGCTGGCTTAAATGCAAATGCGGTTATGAAAATGATCGAGATATTATTGCAATTATAAATTTAAATGGGAGGGGTTCTCTGAGCCTCTCGACTGCCCCTCAAATGACAGATGTAGCTCCGAATTGATGTGGGGAACGATGAAACGCTTTGAAAAGGTGAGGGTTCCCTTTTCAAAGCGGGGAGGAAGTCATAAATATACCCTAAGAAATAATTAAAATTGTGGATAGCATTCCAAAGCTTCCTCCAAAATATGCAAAATATTCTAGATTGATTGAAGAAATGATTAAAAGGGGATATCAATTTGTTGAATATGATAGGGTTTTATCTATAATGACTTTTTTCAATAATAAGAAGGAAATTTATTTTGACATATATCTTGGAGGAGATCAAATACAATTACGTGATACTAAAAGTATGTATATAATTTGGATAGATTATCTTGATAATCTCATAAAATATATCGTTGAAGATACAAAAATTGAATATAGAATTGTTGAATATGGGATACCCCCTGAATTTCTACTTGAAAATATACTTAATACAATAGATAGGATTTTGTATTTTCCAAGCTTTGTTCTTTACAAAATAAGAACATTAACTGCTGAAGCAAAACCTGGAAAAATACAAATATTCCCTGAGAAATATGGATAAAATTCCAAAACTTCCTCCAAAGTATTCAAAATATTCTAGATTGATTGAAGAAATGATTAAAAGAGGATATCAATTCGTTGAATATGTTAAAGCTATCCATCGCATAACATTTTTTTATCCAAATAGACAAATTTACGTTGGTATATTATATCGTTCTGATGTAATAGATATAGATAGTCATGACCATGTATATGCTATTACAATAGATTATGCCGAAAATTATGTTGAATATAAAGTTGAAGATACAAAAATTGAATATAGAATTGTTGAATATGGAATACCTCCTGAATTTCAATTTGAGAATTTGCTTGATACAATAGATAGGATTTTGTATTTCCCAAGCTTTGTTCTTTATAAAATAAGAATATTAGGGGCTGAAGCAAGACTTGATAAAATGCAAATGAGGGTAAAAAAGTAATTCCTTCTTTACTTTGAAAAAATGTTTAAATTTTTTAAAGAAATAATAATAGTATGGCATATCATCCGCCAAGTCATGGTTTCTTTGAGCAGTATGTTATTTCTAAGTATCTGAAAGAAAAAGTTAAATATGTGGTTTATATAGTTGATTCGTTAGGGTATATTTTAGATCGTGATGAAGCTTTTACTTTTGAGGATGCAAAAAAAATCGCTGGTTTTATGTATAAACCTATTGCTAATCGGGAAGATTTTTTTGCACAGAAGTTTGAGTTCAAACCTCCTTTCAGAAAAATAATTATTGAAATACATGAGTTAGAATGATCAGAATAGAAGGAAAGGTTTATGAAACTAAAAAAATAATAACTTTATTCGATAGAGAAGTAATTAGGACAAAAGAGGAGTTTAAGTTTATAGGTGAGAAGGCAATAAATGTAAAATATGTTATATTTATGCCTGAAACCAAAATCTCAACAATATTTCATATTTTTGATAATGTTGAAGCAAGAAATATGGTTTATAGATTGGCTTTTCTTGCAATAGCCGATAAAGAACACTTGAAAAAACCAACTGAAGGTGCTTTTAAGTGTCGAAATGAAAGAATAGCAATGTTTTTATTAAATGCTTTAGTTTCTTTTACTGGAGGTGCATGGTTAATTGAAGGAAAGGATGGTTATTGGTATGTTTGGTCTAAAGGTTATTTTCATTATTTAGGACCTTAGAAAAATGGCTAAAAATGAAGCTAAGGATAAAGTTTTTTTGTCGAAAGATTTGTGGCATTTTCCAGTATCTGATTCTTACATTCAAAAATTAGGTCTAGAACCAAAAGAAAACTATTTATCTTGGGCTGGAAATACATTTAAAGAAGTATTTGCTTTCTTTGTAGCCGAACGAGAACTAAAGCCATTCTCTTGGGTGCTTTTAACAACAACCAGAATTCCATGTGAGATTTTTATGGAAGAGGAAATACCCTGGTATTGTGATCTTCTTAAGAAAAATTCTCATGTAATATTTATTGTTGATGAGTTTAATGAAAATAGGATAATAAAACGTTATAGAATTAATCTTAGAGAATATTTTAGAAAAATCCAGAAATATAATGAAGACATGTTAAGAAGATTATGGCGATTTCATTAAAAAACTTTCATTTCCTTTTCTGTTTAAATAATTCTTTTATCTTTTCTAAGGATTTTTTGAAGACCCAATCTATACTATTTTTGAACATATTTTTTTCATAATCACTCAAGTATTCATTTTTGTAAATAACCAATTTAAAGATCTCATTATCTTTTTCCACAATTTCCGTTTTAATACCAAAATTATTTGCCTGTTTTAATAAGAATTTGTAATAAAGGTTAGCATCAACGGGTATTGAAGGATAGATTACTGTTCTATCTTCAAATATTTCATATTCAGCTACTGCTGTTTGTTGTCCATCATAAGTAACATAGTAGATACTACTCTCTATTGGTTGTTCTCTTTTTTCAGTAGTTTGTTGTTGCATTTCCTTTTTTACTTCATCAATTTTTTTCCCTTCAAATTTTTTATCCTTAATTTTTTCCTTGCTTTCAAATTTTACGCTTTCAATTTTTTCCCCTTTAATTTTTTCCTCCTTAGTAATTTTTACGCTTTCAAAATTTTCCCCTTCAAAATTTCTTCCCTTGATTTTTTAGCTCATTAATTTTTTCAATTAAAATTTCTTCAATAAATTCTTCTATCTTTTTATTTTTATCCTTTATTAAAATTGCTTGCTCTAAAGTTTCAAAGGGTATTTTTATTCTTAGGGAAATTTTCTTGGGCATAATTATTTAATCAAAATTTTTATATTTAAATTTTTATATATTATAGGCATGTGGGGACTGATACAGCTAATGAATAGGTTTTTAGAGAATTTAAAAAGATTGGCAGAAACAGATGAGGAGAAGTTTGAACTATATTTAAAATTCATTTTAATAGCTCATAATAAACTCAAGCATTTAAAGGAGGAGAGTGAGTTCGGTTATGCTGTTACAATGTTTGTTCTTCTTAATTCGGTATTGGATCTATTATTAAATCTGAAGCCTGCTAATAATATGCAAAAAATAGTAGAAGAAAATAGTAGAAATAATTAAGAGTAGAACTCTTTTGGAAATTTAGCAATCACTCTACGAGCGGGAAGATTTATATATTAAATAAAATAAATAGGAAATATGAACAGAAAAATAAGTGAAATAGTTAAAATTCCTGTATATATTATACCCGATTAAATAATTCATTAATTTGTCTCAACTATTTAAGTCTTAATGAATTCCCACTCAATATTTCCTAAACTATGACCCCAATTTAATCTCTTTTTCGTCATATTAATATATTCTTCATTAATTTCAATTCCAATACAATTTCTTTCTAAATCCTTAGCAACTTTCATAGTAGTTCCTGAACCTAAGAAGGGATCTAAAACAGTATCTCCTTTTTTAGATAAGTATTCCATTAACCATCTTATTATACTTTCTGGTTTTTGTGTAGGATGGAAACCATATGAATATCTTTCTTTTCCCATACATAAAGGAGCAAATTTATAATCTGGATGCTGACCTAATTCAAAGTTAAACGTTGAATACTTTCTTGAGTAAGTATGTTTAGTAGCCCAGAAAATCATAACTACGGCATTCATGAAATTTACTTTCCTAGCACGAGGCGGTGCATTCTGTATGATCCAGAATAATGGCTGTCTTGGAATTCCATCGTGTTCTTTAACCCAATTTACTAAATATGTTATTTTGAGTTTATCAAAGAAGGTTAGTAAATGACCGCCTTTTCTTAATGTTCTCCAAGCTTCGGATAACCATTTATAAGTAAATTCTAAATATTTTTCTTCACTTTCGAAGACATCCCACGAACCAAAGAATAAGTTTATATCTTTATTTGCTTTGAATTTATAATTAGGATTTTTTGAGCGTGTTATTTTATCTTCTTTTGAAATCATGAATGGTGGATCTGTTATAATTATATCAATGCTTTCACTTGGTATTGTAGGAAGAACTTTTAAAGCATCACCATGTATTAAGGTTAGCTTTACCATTCTCTGCCATAATTTAATAATAAAGTTTTTATCTTAAAAATTTTATTATTAAAGTATGGGAAAAATAACTTTAATTACAGAAATGCAGAAAAAATTTGTGAAAAAATTTATGGAAACGGTATGCCTTTCTTATGTATTGCAAGAAAATTTAGTCGATGGCAACTCTATCAAGCAATGAAGAATCGGAAAAGATAGATTTATATATATTAGAATTTATTATTTCAATATGAGTGAAATAAAGCCAATTGAGTATTGGTTAAACAAAATACATTGTGGAGATGCTTATGAATTGTTAAAGCAAATACCAAGTGAAAGTGTCGATTGTGTTATTACAAGCCCCCCTACTATGGTCATAGAAAATATAATACAGAAAGAATTTTTGATGGGGAACCTAATTGTTCTCATGAATGGAATGAACAAATATCATATTTTTGTGTAAAATGCAATGCTTGGAAGGGGGAGCTTGGTTTAGAGCCTGATTACAGACTTTATGTTAAGCATTTGGTAGATTTGTTTAGGGAGGTTAAGCGTATTCTTAAGAAAACAGGCTCTTTTTGGTTAAACTTAGGCGATACTTATGCTGGAAGTCATAGTGGCAGACATGATAGCACACTATTTCAAAATCCGAAAAGGAAGTATATTGCTGGGCAAATATATGACAAGCCTACACCTCAAGCTTATGCTGATTTACCTCCTAAATGCTTAATGCTTATTCCTATGCGTGTTGCTTTAGCTTTAATAGATGATGGATGGATACTAAGAAATGTAGTCATTTGGTATGCGGAGAATAAGATGCCACAAAGTGTTAAAGATAGATTAGGTAATAAATATGAATATATATTCCATTTTGTGAAGTCAAGGAAGTATTATTACCAGCTTGATTATATACGTATTTCTCATAAAACAGAAAGTATAGAGCGTTATGAAAGAGCATTAAGACAAGTAGAAAACAGTAATCCGAAGTTTCATAAGAAAGTTCTTGAAAATGGTAAAGTAGTTTCAGTGATGATGCCTAAAGAATTTACAAGTATAATTTCAACAAATTCTAAATTTTTAAAAGCAGATATTAAAACTGCTAGTCCTGGAGCGAGAGCTATAAGAACATTATTAAGTGGAAAATTAACTACACATGTCAAAAAGAAACTCTTAGATGTTGGAGCTTATTTGAAAACCAAATTGAAAGAATCTGGATTAACTATAAAACAACTTTCAGAAATAACTGGGATAAGGAAAACTACTCTTGAACATTATTTTAGAACTGATTTTTCTGGTCAAGTTTTACCAGATAGAGAAACTTGGAATATACTTAAGCCAATATTAAACTTAGGAAATTATGATGATTATATTAGTGAAGAAATTAGGTCAGCTTTACCTCAAACACATCCGTTAGGGCGTAATCCTGGTGATGTTTGGGAAATAAATACTAGGGCGTTAAAGGAAGCCCACTACGCTCCCTTCCCAATAGAGCTACCATTACGACCAATTTTAGCAACCGTTCCTCCTGATAATGGAATTGTTCTAGATCCTCTTGCAGGTTCGGGAACAGTAGCATTAACTTGCGAATTAATAAATCATGGCAAATGGGATGAATTCAGAATTCCTGTAAATGATATTGCTAAAAAACAAAAATGGAATATAAAGTGGATTATGATCGAAATGAACCCCGAGTATTGTAAAATAGCTCAAAAGCGTTTAGAACCTTTCTTAACGCAAAGTAAAATTATAAATTTTTTTGATTAAACTTATATATTCTATAAAAGATAATTAAAGTATGAGCAAAATGGAGCTTGAAGATCTATTAGCACTTGAACAATTAATAAAAGCCAAATATACTTTTAATGCATTATTAACTACGACTGTTTCTTGTGAGTTTTGCCGTAGTATCTATCCTGCTACAACAACTATGTATAGAATGTATATGGAACTTGAAAAGATCAATTATAAGGAAAAAAATATTTTCAGTTTTATTGTTTGTGAGAATTGTAAGAATAAGATAATAGAATGGGTGGAGAAATTGCGGAAATTGTATTTTGAAGGAAGGAAACCAATTGAACAATTAAAATGACAGATCTTATACAAAAAATAGTTGCTTTCTTGAAGAATAATAACTACAACTTTAAAGAGGAAAAATTTAAAATTACAATTCATATAAATTCATTTGAAGTTACTTTATATGTATATCTTCATTCATGGGATATTGTTATAAGAGGAAAGAGTGAAGCATTAATGATTTACGAGGGAACTTATAACTATGTTAATTTGAATACAGAAATTAAAGTAGTAACAACGAATTATATGAATGAAAATAGCGATCTGAATGCATTTCAACTAAGAGTTCTAGAACCCTTAAAAAAATACAAGAATTTGCTTAACTATTTTATTGATTATTATTTAATACCATTAAGAAAGAATGGTTTATGAAGAATTAAGATATGATGAAAGGAGAAATAGGTTTCAGTTAATAAGAGAGTATGAGGTAGGAATATCCTTATTTAGAGTAAGGGATGTAGTAATAGTAAGGGAATCAGTAAGAAGAATTGGAATACAAGCTGGTAGAGCGCTTATAACAGAAAATTCAACGATAGAGTGGATCGCTTTAGATAGGAATAATACCTACAATATATATCCTACAAATCTAGTAAGAGCTGATGGCAGAATAGAAATACCAAGAAGAATTAATAGATTATTTCGCTTAGCAGAACAAATATTAGCTGGAAGAAGAACAATAAAAGTTTATGTAAAATATAATATAAGACCAGAAAGTAGGGAATTAGTTGCTTATATAAATTATGAAGAATTATTTGGCAAAGCTCCTGAATCTGACTATGCTGAATACAAATTGTGGAGATGGGTTCCAATTAATTTTCCTTATAAAAGTGGTGATGAATTAGCTGGAGAATTAGCTGAGAGATATAAAGAAGAAACAATTGACTTATGGTTTAAAGTTTTTTGCTTCTTTATGAGGCATGAAAATTTTGAAGGAATAAGCAGAAATGATGTAAAATTTGGTTTAACAAATAGAGTAAAGTTTGAACTATTTATAAAAGGTATTTTTAATGCCAATGACTTTATATGGAGATTTGAAAATGAAGATCGCTTCAGAGAATACTATTTACCACGTATGCCAAAAACGAGAGAGGAACGATTATCATTTTTCGATGAATTAGCAACATGGTATGATATATTAAAAGCAACAATAACATATACAGCCGAGGCAGCGAAAAGACACGGTAGAGAAGTATATGCTGAGTTAAATTTGAATAGATTATTCTTGAAGGAATTTACCCCAACTCCTCCTAGAGATTGTGGTTGGAAAAAAATTCATGCTTCATTATATGATTATAGAGAGTGTTATTATGAAATATTCCTTGATATTGATCAGTATGTTTTGGATAAATACAATTTCTATACAATTGATGAATATCTTAAATACTTAATAAACGTATTGAAAGAAAATAATATAAGGTATGAGAAAATAGAAGTTTATTTATCAAGTAGCAGATTAATATTGCCGAGATTTAATTATCATGTAATTGTTAGAACATATTTAACAAAAGAGGAATGGAGGAAGATTGATAAAATATTAATAGAAGATGAAAGAAGAAAGTTCTATCACGAAGTTCAAGGAGCAAGTATATTGAGAGTTAGTGATAAGCATGGTTTTAAACCGAAATTAATTTTAGAATTGCGTTAGTTTTTCTATTTCATTTGTAAGCATAAATTATTTTTAGAGGTTCTGGAAATTTTTTAAAGTTTATACCGTATTCAAAAGTCTTAATATTAAAGCCATTCTTTCTAAGCCATTCATATAAAGCATTATAAATTTCATCAGAATGTGTTTCTATTAGCCATTCTTTTACTTTTTTAACATCAACTTGTAGAATGTTTATCTCTTCACCTTCTATATCAACCTTAACAATATCAGGATTATATTTAATGATTAAATCTTCAATTTGTTTTGCATTATTAATAAATGATTGTATTGTAATAACTCTTTGTTCATTTTTAAAGTTTAATTTTAATAGTTCATAAAGTTTTGGATTACCTTCAACTGCAATAACTTTCTTAGCTCCTTTTTTTAAAAAATAATATGCTGTGCTTCCATAATCAGCACCCAAATCAAGTATGACTTTATTTTTAAACGAAGTAAAGTTCCAATGCTCATCGTAATCTTCTAGGTATATTGGCGGAATACCACCCTCTAATGCAACAAGAAAACTTTTAATAGTCCCCTTAATAATACTATCAATTTGATTTGGTTTCATAATAAATTTAAATATTTCTTAAGGGATATTAATTTAATATGGCAGAGGTTCGCTTACCACCACGTAGGTTTGAGGAAACAGAAGGAACGAAACCAACTCTAGTTGAAGTAATGAAAATATTTATTGAGGAAACCAAAGCACGAAGACTAAGAGAGAGGAAATTCAGGATATGATATTGAAGGGTATTTTAACAAAAGAAGACCTTGATAATATAGTTGAAATTCTTAAGGCTAAAAAGTTGTTGTAATAAAAATTTATATAATAGAAGAAATATATTTATGGTATGGTAAGCATAAAAGTTTATTTAATAAGTAAGGAAGTAATTCAAGAATCAAGCGGAAAAATGTATGTAAAAATGGTATTTGCAGATAAATTTAGGATTTTGTCAGTTCCGCAGATCGAAGTAGAAGATGAGGATACAAAATTTGTTCAAAAAATTACTCAAGCGACAACTAGAATTGTTCAACAAATGTTTCCGTCTCCAGCATATCCATCAATTCGTTTTATAGCATATTTAACGTGGGAAGAATATGAGAAATTACCAAAAAAGCCTGATATAGAAGATGAGGTAATAGTTGAATTTACTGAAGATGGAATTAAAATTAAGTCTGAAGAAAGTAGGCAATCTACTCCGCCATAGTTTCTGTGAGCTACTCCGCCTTAAAGAGCGAAGCTTCCAGCGTTTAGAGTAGGATTTACCCCTATCTCCTCATTTGCTGGTTTGGGAGGCTCACAGCTTCCCCATCCCATACCTCTCGTTAAGGCATGGGCTATTTTCTCTACATTCTTAGGCAAACATGCCTGCATTTGTTAAAAATATATTTTATTCAATATTTAAATCTTTACATCCCCGTCCTAAAGAGCGAGGTTTTCATTTCTTTATAAAATAAATTTATATAGTAAATAGTTTATTTATTAAATATGGCAAAAAAAATGAATGAGAATGATAAAAAATCCCCAGATTTTAGTGAGGAACTCGATGGTAAAAAGGTTAGGATATTGTTATCAATTTTACCTGAACTTTCAATAACAGGTAAGGTTATTGAATCAAGACCATATTGGATGAAGGTGGAAGTGAATAAAAAGATCTTCTATATTAATAAAGCACATATTATAGACTTAGAAATTTTATCATAATATGGAGAAAAATTCAGAACAGGATTTAGTAAGGTGGTTAAAGAAACAGGAGTTTGATAAAGAAAGAGCATTATTATGCTTAAAGTGGTTCATAACTAGGTTTATTGATGGTTCGTGGGGAGCAGGAGATACACATTTATTTATGTTAAGGTTATTAATATAGCATTAGATCCAGAGGATAAGGTTCTTAGAGGTTTATATGAAAGAATTATTGAAAAAGTAGAAATGATTGAGAGAAATACTCCAAATTTAGTTAAGGATAAAATATATGCGGAGGATGTTTATAGGGATGAGGGGAAGGATGAGGCTAAATATATACTTAATGAGAAAGAGAAAATTGTTTAGGAATTTGATTATTGTTCTCATTATAATCGCTTTTTTTCTTATATTATATAATCTTAACATTAATGAGTTTATTAACACACTTTATAAAGTAAGAATTGATTATGTTTTGCTCATGATTCTTAGCAATTTTCTTGCTATATTATTATTTTCTATGGCATGGCATGTGGTTATAAACGAAGTATATAAAATTTCTTTTAAAGATAGTTTTATATCTTCATGTATTTGCATTTTTGGTAATTTAATAATTCCTTCAGCATCCTTTAGCGGAGAAGTGATGAGAATAAATTATTTTAAGAAAAAATATAAAATTCCTATCGAACATATTTTAGCTACAGTAGCTATTAATAGGTTCCAATACTCTGTTACAATGATTAGTTTCTTTATAATCGGAATAGTTTTAGCATATTATTACGGTATGCAAATTTTTTCATTGTTAATTGCATTAATTCTTATTTTAATAGTAACAATTCCTTTGATCATTTTATTGTTTAATCCTAAGGCATTGGTAATTATGGTGGACAAATTTTTGAGAATTTTCTTCTTTTTCTCTAAAGAAAAGGATAAAATTGGATTTATTTATGATAAAGTTTATGAAGCAGTAGATCAATTTAATTTGACTATAGAATATATTAAGAAGTCTAAAGGAATGATTTTAGCTTTGATTTGCATGGCTCTGCAATGGTTATTTAATTCAATTACAATCTATCTTGCTTTTCTTTCAATTAATGTTTCAGTAAATATAGGCATAATTATCTTTACTTATCCGATATTTGCAATGTTAACAGTCACACCTATTGGAATACCTGGAAATATAGGATTAATAGAAGCTTCAATGATTTGGCTTTATTCAAGTTTCGGTATAGGTTTTCTAGAATCTTTGGTAGCTGTTTTTTTAACTAGATCGATAGTAATATTGATGGATTTATTTATTCCTTTACCATTGTTTATAAAATATAAGAAATTTGTCTTATAATTCTTAGAAATCTAAACGATCAAATATAATCATTTCAACGGTTTTCTTATTGTTGCAATTGTATTATTAGCTATGCCAAAACTTTTAGCAAAATCAGGATTAATAAATACTTGGTCTGGAGATGTCTCACTACTAAGTATTGCATCCAATACCAATCTTTTCTTTCCACCTACAAAAATTCAATTAGCTTGGTCTTCTATAGCCTTGGGAGCACCAAGGTCTGCAATATTAAATTCAACTGTATCGGATTTGGAGAAATTAGGTTTAATATAATAATCAGTAAAATATATTTCCTCAATAACTTTTAAAGCACTCTTCTCAAAGGAAATTAATTCCCTATTATATAATTTTGCTAATAGAAGTCTGAACATTTCTTCAGGATTTTTAGTAATCTGATAAAGTAAATAAAGTAATATGAAAGGATAATAAAAGAAAAGTATGGTGAAGAGTTCTTTGAAAGACTTTGGGAGGTTTATTGGAATTATTACTAAACAAAAAATTTATATATGATTTAAAATATAATTGAAATATGGCTAATCATATTAAGGAAAAAATTAGGCAATTTGGTAGTAAGCTAGATGAATTACAAATTGAAATGTTGAACTTTGTTGATAACGAAAGTATTGATAGCAAGATATCTTCTGAATTAAACAGTGCTATTGATTTAATAGGTAAAGCTACAAGTCATATTAAAAATGCTCTAGCGTTTATTGAAAAAGAAGAAATTAGTTTTGAAAAGAAGATCGGGGAAGCAATAAAATTTGCTATAATTGGTTTCGTTATGCCAGATATCGAAAAGATTGTAAATAGGATGGTGAATAAAAATGAGTGAGAAAAATATTAATGAGATATTAAGTAAGTTAAAAGATATATTAAACGAATTTCATTCTGGTAAGTATCAGGAGGCTACTCTTGATTATTGTATAGACTGTTTAGATATAGCTAAGGGAAATTGTTTTGAAAATGGTCATACAGTAGTTCATTCATGTGTTGATCATAGTGGTTTATCTGAATGGGTAAGATGTATAGATTGGTTGAAAGAAAAAGGTTTTCTGAAGGAAGTTGAGAAAAAGCCTGAAGAAGCTATTGAAATATCAGTTCCAGAGGTATCAGTTCCAAAAGAATCTTTCCTAATAGGTGTTGAAACAATAGATTTTAATATGATTAATAGGTTGATTGAGTCCCTACCTGATGAGTTTGGTAAGTCTATGTTTAAAGATTTTTTTGCTTTAGCTAAAGTGCTTATGAGTACAAAGGATCCAAAAGAAATGACACCTGAGGAGCTTATAGACTATATACGAACTTTTCTTCTTTCTTTAAGGTATCTTTTTTCAATATTTATAAACAATTTGAATATATTTGAGGTATCGGTAATTAATACTCTAGAAGAAAAAGTAAAGAAACGTGAGTGAGAAATATCAAGAATTAACTCCTCCTTATCACATTTATGTAAGGAGTATAGTTAGGCATAAAGGAGGCGGAAGGTATTTCTATTTATCACATATTGTAAAGGATTATAAGTTTATTTATTTTATATTAAAGCAGGTGCAACAAAATAAATACATAGGAGAAATTATATTAGCTAACGAAGAACTTGGTTCTATTGTTGTTCCTGAAGGTTATCAATTATATAAAAGGAAAGTAATTCAAAAAGGAAAAAATACGAAATTAGTTTTTTTCTCTCCAGTATTATCTAGTAATTATAGATTTGCAGTTATTAAGTTGAAGCAAATAGAAGAGAATAGGTATAATGTTGAAATTGAATTAAGAAGCAATAGATAATTAATTGAACATTTTAATTAACTTAAACCAAAGATAAGAAAATAGTTGGTTTAATGTAAAATTAAAATATTTAAAGAATTATATTTTTAATATGAGCGAATTAAATCGACTATATAAGACACAAACAGAATTAATAAAATTGATATTACGGAGAATTGAATTTTTTGAAAAAAATAGTGGTAAAATAAGTCAGGAAGCAAGAGTTGGTTTTATGAATATTTTGAATGAAATAAAGTATATTCTGCAACATCGAGATGTTAAGAATATAAGTCCTCTGACATTTGCAGATTATATCGATAAACTTCATAGTTATTTTTTGGCTATACCAGATGAGCTTTATGAATCTTATTTGAAATTAAAAGAAGATCTGCATGATTTAAGGGGTATTGTTCATAGAATAAGATATTTGGAAAGAAAGATAGGGAAGTTAATATGAGTGAAAAGAGAGAGAAAAAGAAAGAAGAAGAAAAAAAAGAAAAAGAAGGAGAAAAAAAAGAAGAGAAAGAGGATAGAATAAAGGCTATTTTGAAAAAAATTGATGTTGAAAAACTAAAAACAGAAAAGGAGATTCTTAAGGAAGAAATAAAAAACATTATAGAAAAGTTAGAGGGTAAAGCAGATATTATTCAAGATTATTTTGTGCAGTTAAAATTTTTCCATTATTTGCGAACTCTTAAGGATGCGATTACTACTGAGAATCTTGGTAGTATCAAGCAGACGTATTTTGATATATATATTCTATGGGATGGTTATCCAACAGAACTTTTAGAAGACATATCAAATCTCTTTATATTATTAGATAAATTACTATCAATTCTAAGTCAGCTAGAAATAGTAAAATACTTTTTGGGAGGAATTTAGGTTAAATATTTAAATTTATATAATAAATAGTTTATTTATTAAATATGGCAAAAAATACGTATGAAAAGAATTTGGAGAGAGTTAAGCAGGCAATAAGTGAATTGAATAAGAATAGGGTTTATCGTTCAAAAGAGTTGAAGAAAATATTAATGGAGAAAACAGGTTTAAGCGAACCATTAATTACGCAGTATATACCAGTATTAATAAGAGGGGGATATTTGGAGAGGATCAGAATGGGTTATTATAGAATCTGTTAAAATGAGCGAGAAAAAGTCTTATACCTGGGTTGTAATGCTTGACGAAATAAAAAAGTATCTTACTGAAAATAAGGAAAAATATAATGGTAAGTTATATTATGATTTAATAATAGAGCTTTCGTTGGTTTTCAAGAAATCTCCTGCTACCATTAGAAATTATATAAATGGATTAATTGCATCTAATTTTATTACTGTAAGGGAAGATAAAACAATAATCATTAATGTTTAAAATATTATTAGTATAAATTTTAATTAATGAAAAAAGAGGAAATAAAAGCTCTTGTTGAAGAAATAAGAAGATTAAGATTCAAAGTTGAATTTAGAGAATCAGCTTTAAATACTATTAGTGTAGTTGCTACAAAAACTAACTATAACATCTACTTAGGCTTTTTTAAAGAACCTCTTGAAGAACAATTTTCACTTATTGAGGCAGAATTAAATTATTCAATAAAGAAAACTGAAATGGCATTTTCTGAGTATGTAGTTCTTAATTTTAAGAAACCAAATTTAACACTCAGTATTTTTAAAGAAGAAAATAAATTATATGCAGATTTATCTGCTAGTTTGCCTACACCAGCAATAATCATTCAGGGTATCAGAAAGTTTGCCAAAGAGCCATTTGGTTATGCAGTAGATTTGATTTCCTCATTAGTTAAGTGAAAAATGGAAGTAATAGCCGGGCAAAGATTTTTAAAGAGGGCGGAATTTAAATATGGAGTATATTATCTTGGCGATGCGAGGGAGCTAATTAAAACAATACCTAGTGAAAGTGTAGATTTAATTTTAACGGACCCGCCTTTTGGATTAAATATGGATGAATTTGATGACCCGAAAGTATTTTTCGAAATTGAAGATGAAATGTGGAGGGTATTGAAAAAGGATGCTTGGCTTGTTTTCTTTTATTCAACAAAAAAGCTTCCAGATGCTTTTAAATTAAAAAAATTTGAATATAGATCTAACTGAGGAAGAACTTAGAAACTACTTAATTGCGGATACATTTGTTCTTCAACATCCATTTGTTAAAAGACCTGAAATGAAAGTAGTTATTAGGTTTATAAAAGCTTGAAGCACCAAATTAAATTTATATATTAGATAAAATAAAAAAAAGATATGGGAGAAAAGAAAAAGATAATAGAGTTGGAGAAAATTACAGAACCAATAATAAAAGAAGGGGAAGTCTGGATCCAAGTTTTCAATATTAAGGATATACAGATGTTTTCTACCAGCCACAGGTCTATACAGTCTATTTTTTTTCCGACTTGGCGTGCAAAAATAGTTTTGGGTGAACAACTGGACTTAAAGTATTATGAGATAGAAAGTAATACTTTTCGTATCAAGGAAGAAAAAAATGAAAATGAAAGGTAAAATGATAAAAATTAAGAAAAGTAATAATAAATTAGAGGTGGTAGAATGATAAGAATTGAATTTAAAGATCCAAAGTTATTTGCCACAATAATCAAGAATATAGCTGATTTTGATGGAGACGTATATTTTGAAGTAATTGCAGATGAAGAGCTAGTAAATCTTTATGCTGTGGCTTCAGCATATGGAAAACCGCATGTAACGATTACAGTAAATCTTTCAATAGAACAATTCGATTATTTTGAGTCAAGTGTTGAGACTTTTGCTGGCGGGTTTATGGCTAAGGTATTAAAGGAAAAATTATCGGGCTTGAAGGAATATATGATTGAAATCGATAATAATAATAAGCTTTTTAGGGTTCTTTATGATAAGGATGTAGTTATTCGTCATGAGTTTCCACTTATGGATTTTTCCAAGCCACAAATTCCTGCGATAACACCCGTAGTGCGTGTTTCCTTCAAAACTGATGAGGTTTTACCTTTATTAGAATTTCTAAAAAAGAGGGAGGTAAAATACCAACAACTTAATATGAGAATAAGTGATGATGGAATAACCTTCAGTGTAAAAGTTGATGAAAAGCCAATTACATACAGAATTCCAAGAGGAAAGCTTTTATCGTTTAGTATGATGGAAGCGGAAGTTGAATTTGTTATGTATGATGCATATTACATGAGTTATTTATTAGGAAAAAGTGATCTAAGTTCAACTACCTATTTAGAGGTCTCCGATGATCGTAGAAGGTTGAAAGTATACTACCAGCTACCGCCCAGTTATGCCAAGTCATACTTTACTATTTACTATTAACTTTAAAAATGAGTTTGAACAAATATAAAATATGATACTATTTCAAGTTGAGGATTCAAGGATATTTGCATTCTTGCTTAAGAGTATAATACCTGTTAATGAGGAAGTGGTTTTTGAAGCTGGACCCAGTGGTATTGTAATAAAAGCAATAGACCCAGGTTATTCACTATATTGTGAGATGGTTCTTTTACCAAATTTCTTTCAGGAATATTATGGTGTTGAGACGTCAATAATTTTTTCTTTTAATGCAAAAAAAGTATTTGATTTGATAAAACGCTTTAAGGATGTATTAGTTTTTGAGGTAGTTCCAGAAAAGAAAATAATAATAATAGTAATTAGAGAGCAGGAATTTGAATTTGACTATTATGAGGAGGTTAGAATATTTCCTAAACTTAATCTAACTCCTGTTGCATCTGTAACGTTTAAAACGGAGCAGATCTTACCAATAATAAGAAAATTAGAGGAGGCAACAAGATTAGGAGTGGATATTGCAACAATAAGAATAGATAAAGAGAAGTTTTCTGTTTCATTTACAAAGGATGAGGAACGTTTAACTTTCAAAATTCCTAAGGCAAAACTAATTAGTATGGATGTGAAGGAAGAAAAGGAATGGAAATATAATCCAGAGAATTTAATAATAGCATTAGGTAGAACGGAGCTAAGTAGTATAACAATAGTAACAATTACTAAAGAACAACCTTTAAAAGTGGAGTATCCATTAATAGGGTATGATGGAAATCCAGCAGGTTCATGCATATATTATTTAGCTCCAAAAGCTGAAGTGGAGACTTGATATGATACTTTTTGAATTAGAAGATGCAAGGATATTTTCAATATTGCTTAAGAACATACTAGATGTAATAGGTGTTTATGAGGATGCAGAGTTTAAGGCAGAGCCTAATGGTATTATAGCAAGACAAATGGATTCAGCGAAAGTAGTGATGTATGAGATGTTTCTACCAACTAATTTCTTTGAAGAATACTATGGGGCTACATTGGGCAAGTCAATAATTTTCAGATTTAATGCAAAAAGAGTATTTGATTTCTTAAAGGGTTTAACAGAACCGCTTATATTTGAAATAAATGAAGCGGAGAAAAAATTAAAGATAACTGTTGAAGATGTTGAGTTTGAGATTGCTTATATACCAGGGGAGAAAATATTACCTGAACTTAAACTTACACCAGCCGCATCTGTAACATTTAAAACCGACTTAGTTCTACCAATAATGAGTCATTTAGGAGATCCACAGGTTTTAGTAAAGGTTAAAATAAGTTATGAGGGATTTTCAATGGAGTTGAAGGAAGAATATCGGCATTTTCAGCATTCGGAATTCAAAATTCCAAAAAGGATGCTCATTAGTATGAACATAAATAAAGAAGCTGAATCATTTTATAATGGAGATCTTTTAAAACTAGTATTAGGTAAAAAGGAGCTAAGTAGAACATCAACAGTATCTCTTATAAATGGTGAAAAGCGTTATGTTCTTAGGGTAGAGTATCCTTTAGTTGGAATTGATAAAAGACAGGCGGGTTTCTTTAGATACTATGTTGCTCCAAGAACATCAGAGACATAAAATATGATATTTCAGTTGGAAGACGCAAGAATATTTTCAATATTACTAAGTAATATGCTTGATGTAAGCAATTATGCAGCCATGAAAATTGATTCTAATGGAATTGTAATAAAAGGTGAATCTTACGCACATTTTATATTATATAGTGTAGAACTATCAGCAAATTTCTTTGACGAATATTATGGAATAGAAAAACCATTTATTTTTGTATTTGATGCAAGAAGTATTTATAATGATATAAAGAAGTTTCGGGATCCTATTTCATTTGATTTAGTTGGAACAGAAATAAAGATAAGTGTTGGCGGTTATGAATTTAGATATGGTTATTCAACAGACCCAAGATATATTAAACAGACATTTTGGGAAAGTGAGTTAGATAGAGAATTACCATTTGCTACTGCAACCATTAAAACAGATATTCTCTGGAAAATAGCAACAACAATGAAAAGATATTTGAAAGCACCATATCTTACATTATTAAATAAAGTAAAGATAAGAGTAAGTGTTAGTGAGGGAATTACAATTAGTTTTGTAGTAGAAGGTGTGTCAGAAGAGAGATTACTGAGGGAAGCTCCGCCAGTTTTCAAAATAACGCCTGATAAGATGATCAGTTTTGATACAAAATATTTAGAGAAACTATCTATAACTGAGGGTGCTCGTATAATAAAAGGAGTAATGGAAGAGCGTCATTATACAGATTCCTTAGTAAGGGCATTTGGGAAAAAAGACCTAAGTAGTATAACAACACTTCATTTTCTCGGGAGCAACGTTATAAAAGTAGAATATCCATTACTTGGACCTGATGGAACTGAAGCGGGATATTTCAAGTATTTTATATTATAAAAAATTTATATATTGGATAAGTTAAATAAAGAATATGAGTGAGAAAGAAAATATTATAGAGGAAGGGGAAAGAAAGATTAAAGCAATAGCAGAACTAATAAAGAAATTTAAAGAGATTAAGGAAGAAGGATATAATCATTAAGAATATTAGAGGGAAGGGAATATGAAGAAGAGAGAACGAATCTAACATGACTGAAAAATCAGAGCTAGAGTTTATAGTAGATTTCATAAGAAAAAATATTACAACTAAACCAATAAAAGTAAAAAGACGAATATCATTTTTTGATACAAAAACTAAGGAATATAAGAGCATAACTACATATGAATATATCTTTATCAATATTTTTAATGTTAAAAAGTTTCATATAAAAGAAGATCCAACGAGAAATAAAATAGTATTAATAATATACTTTACATTTGGGCATTCAATTATTGAGTTTGACAAGAATAATGTTCTAAATCTTGAGGGTGAAATTGTATCTGAAGTATGAGCGAATTAGAAATATTAGAAAATATTATAGGGAAAATTAAGGAGAAGAAATATAATGAAATAACTTTAAAAGAGTTAAACATAATAGTAAAGAATTTAGCAATTACGCTTGAATTCATGGAGGATGCAACTAATAAAACAACTGAATTACTCCACTTACAACCTTCTTATGTATGTATAACAATTTTAGGAATGCTAAGGGAGATGACTACTTATAGTTTAAAATGGTGGCTTAATGAAATTTCTAAAATAATTGAGGCAAATTTGGAGAATAAGACATGAATAGCCTGAAAAAACTTTATGCATATTTAGTAATGGTTTCAGTAATAATCTGGCTCAATCTTATTTTATTTCCATTACTATTATATGGATTAATAAAATACTTATAATGAAATATACGAAAACATTATTGAAGATGATGTAAGAAAAATATACAATAATTTGTATAAATGCACAATTTTAAGAATAAGTAATAGAAAATATAACAAAATAAAATTAATTAAAATTATAGAAACATGAAATTATTTACTAATCCACCTAAGCCTTATCCATATATTTTAATTAATGTTTTACATCCGAATTTCGCTTTTCTTAAGTATGCTGAGGAAGTTATTATAGATTCTGGAATAGAAATATTTAGAAATCCTAATGTTAAAGATTATCCTAAAGACCATATCAATAAACTACTCAAAGTTTATTTTAAGGTCAAATCAATTGTTAAAAATAAACCTATTTATGTTGTTTGTCCCGATTATTGTGATGATTATAATCCTAAAGCTCTATGGTTAAATGGGAAAAATGAGAAAACAAACATTGAAAGAACTGTTGAAAATGTTTTAAGATATACAGAGAAATATGACTTTATACCTTGGCTACCAGTAATTCAAGGCTGGAATAAACAGCCTAAATCAATCTTAAGATGCATTCAGTTATATAGAGAATATGGAGTAATAAATGAATTTGATTATTTTGCAATTGGTAATTTATGCGTTGAACCTAATGTTAGCATTATTTGTAAAACGGTAAGTATTGCAAGAAAGGAATTACCAAACAAAAAGCTTCATGCATTTGGTTTAAAACTTAGTGCGATAAGAAAAGTATTTTCGCTTATAGACAGCTGTGATAGTATGGCATGGACTAGACCTGTTGACAAATCATTAAATGCAAATTACAGTTGCAAAACTATTGAAGAAAGAATTAAGTTTTTTGAACGTTGGATTAGTAAAGTTAATAAAATTATTACACAAAAAACTTTATGTTCCTTTACCACAATCATATGAAAACAAAAATATAATTAAAGGATACGAAAATGGCAATTGCATTTCCTTTGTTTTATTTTGCTTTATGGGTAGAAAAAATCAAAAATAAAGGATTTCCAGAGATTAGGTGTGAAAAGTGTGGAGGATGGGTAGTATGTGGTATGCATGGGTCTAAACATATTAAAAAGATTTTGGATTCGTTTGATAATCCTGTTTATTTTTGCGAAAAATGTGTTATTGAATATAAAACAGTATTCGGAGCAATCGTTCATATGCATAATCCATTTGAAGAATATGCTGAAGAATTTGATAAGGCTCTTAAAGAATTTTTAAAACTTTATATATCAGATAAAATAAAATAGAAATATGGGTAGTGAGGTAAAGAAAAGTGAAAAGGAATTATTTGAAAGTTTTATTCAACGTTTAGAGCAAAATATAAAACCAGCTCTTATTGAGAAAGCTAGTGATGGAATTATCCAATTTCTACTCTCTACATATAGTGTTAGGTCGGAACCGCATCCTAATAAAAAAGGAGAAGTAATCTGGACACCTATACATACCATATATCGTATAAAGTTAGAACCACGTCTTGATGAAAATGGAAAATTAATTTGGACGCCAATCAGGATTACGGAATTTGAAGAGGGAAAGGAACGTGCTAGGTTAAATATAGACTATTTTCATTATGAATATACATACTTTTTTTATCATGGTGGATGGGAAACCTGGACCTATGAATATTTTATGGAAATGGATGAGAAAGAAAAGTTGGCTAGTCTGCCAATGATCTGCACTAATGAACAACATTTATTTGTTTTCCTGAAAAATTTAGCACAGAAAAAGTTTTCACTTAAAGAGATATACAAGGGTATAATAAAACAACTATGAATAAATCGTATAAAGAATATCTTGTAGAAAGTGAAAAGAAAAGAGTTGTTGAAGAGGAAGGAAATATAAAAGAATTTATAAAAATTGCAGATTTCTTAGAGCAAAAACTTCAGTTGCCTGTTAATAGAGGCATTGTTTATAAATTTTTAAGAATCCGAATAGGCTTGGTTAATATAGTCATCCATATTTTATTTTCTAATAAAATAAGGTTTAAAACAGTGATAACAAGATATCAATTTATTCCTACATCAAATGGAGTAAAAAAGGTTTTGCATTCAAGATTAACAATCTCACCAGCATCATTGATTTATACAGGTAAGGAACTTTTTGCTGAAGTAAAATGGAAAGAAAAAAGACCAATAATTACTGAAGATATTGATAAATTGGCAGAATTTCTAAAAATATTAATAGAGAGGATAAGAAAAGAAGATATTGATTTCTACTATTTCTTTAAAGCTCTTTTGCCATAGCGTTTTCTTTTGCGACGTTTTAATTTTTTAATTTTTGCTTTAATCTCTTTTTTAATTTTTGCTTTAACTTCATCAGGTAAATTTACTTGAGCAAGTTTTCTAGCAAGATCGTTAAGATTTATGACGTTTAGATGATTTATCAAATAATTGGCTAGTGTATCATAATCAGTGTAATATAAGACATTTGGGAAGGGTTTTGATAAGAAACCTTTTAAGGGTTTAATATCTACTCTTTTAATTTTTTTATCTTTATGTAGTCTATCGAGTATTTTAAGTATAGTAAAATATGATAGTTTAATACCTTCTTTCTCCAAAGCAGATATAAGTTCTTTAAGAGTGAAAACGTTATTTTGTTTAAAAAGATCAATAATTACATAAGCTTTTTGTGTCTTTCTAGGCATATAGGGGATTTCGCCTATTTTATGAAGAATGGTTAATATGTAATTTACAATTATTTGTGGTATTTTCAATGTCTCTGATATTTCTTTATATGTTTTCCCTTCCTTGTATAATTTTACAATTTCATTAATATGTTGCTTATGTTTGTATTCAGCGGTTGTTGGTGGAAGCAAACCAAGAAGTCTCATTGTATGGAGTATGGTAGCTAAGCTTGACCTAGAAATACCGAATTTCTCTGCAATTTCTTTATAGGTATGATTTTTAAGATACATTTCTGCAATTTCTTTATACATATATGTTATATTGAATTAATGTTGTATTTAAGTTTTTCAATAAGAAAAAATATATTACAGAATTGCCATTTTTAAAATATGGAGGAGAACCTTTTTTTGAAAAGTTATAATATTTTAAAGGAACTCTATACTGCGGAGATTCCTGCACTAAAATATGAACAGATAATTCATTATTTACCTAAAAGTAGAAAAATAAGCGATTTAGAAGAAAGGTATCTATTAAAAAGTTTAGGATATATAATACGTTGTTTTAGTAGCTCGTTGTTTGTTAGGACTAAATTAGGAGAATATATTGCCGATTATATTAGCAAAAGAAATCTAGCAAATAAGGATTTTGAGAAGATTTTCATTCTTGGAGGTTTATTATTTCCAACTAAGGCAAGATTACTTTATTTACTTTATCAGATTACTAAAAATCCTGAAGAAATGTTCAGACTTCTATTAGCAAAATTATATAATAGGGAATTAATTTCCTTTGAGAAGAGTGCTTTAAAAGTTATTGAGGAAATATATTTTACTGATTATTTTAAAAGTAAAGGAATTTATAACGATGCCGTAATTATATGGAATCTTTTACCTTATATAAACGAAATTATACCTTTCAATGAGTTCGGTTTAATAAATAACTATGTGAGAACTGATGATAAATTTACAGGTTTTGATGGTTTATTCAGAAATACAACTATTCCAATAGAGGGACTTTTGGAAATGGCAGATACAATGAGTGAGGAATTGATTGATTTTGCTAAATTTATGGGAGAGAAATATAAAGAAATATCAGAGTATATGAAACCAATTTTCTATTATATTTAGGACCTATTCAAAAAGATTTATATATTAGATATTATATATTAAAAGTATGAGCAGTGTAGTTGTGGAAGAAAGTATGGAGGAAAAAGAAAGGAAACGTGGAAGACCACCTAAGACTAAGGAGGAAACAAAGCAGGAAGTAAAAGAACAGTTTGATTTGAGAACAGTATCCGAAAATCTTCGGATGCAGTTAAAGGAGACTTTTAATAAGGTAGTGGTAGATTTGGTTGATAGTTTAGCTAATTTTATACCAACGCCAGCAGTTCAATTATTAGTTTTTGATAAATTTTTAAGAATGATAAATACACCAAATATAGGAGAGGTAGAGGGAAAAATTTATGCTTTAGATTTGTTGATAAAGTTTAGTAAAACGAGTAATGAAATGAAGCATAAGATCATAAACGATATATTAGCCGAGTATTTAAAGATTTAAATAATTTTTTTTCTTAAATTTTATTCGTAAAAAAATTTATATACTTTTTAGAGGATTAATAACATATGAGCGAGAGAATTGTTAGGGTTTGGGAAGAGAAAACAGGAGAACAAAAAGAGGAAACACAAAAGGCAAAAGAAATCAAGGAAGAAGATATAGGAATTATTTTAACAAGGGTTTCTAAAATAAAGTTGGAAAACAGAATTTTACTTTTGGATGTAAAAAGAGCTGAAGGAATTGAAATTGAAAGAAACAATAACGGCTACAAAGTTTATGTGTATTTTCCTACATGGCAGGTAGAAATTGAAATGGATGAGAAAATGCATGTAAAAAATTACAAAACAGTGGTTCCAGAAATACCAGTAATTGTTGAAGGTTCTGTTCAGATTTCTGGTAGAGTTAGAACAAGGGAAGAAATATGACGATCTACGTTTTAAATACACTTATAGTTCCTATAAACTTTGACAAGTATAAAAGAGTAAAAATAACTCTTACGCAGATTTCTGTTGAAGAAGCCAGAATGATATTGGAAGGAACTAAATTTGTAAGTGCTGTAGGTCATGAAGCTACTGCAAAGCTTCTTAGTCAATTATTGCAAATTGAAATTCCATTTAACAGGATCCAAGTTTATTTTGAGCCTAATGATGTAGGAATCCATTTCTTTTTGAAAACTAGAATACCTGAAGGAAAGATTCTTAGTGAGGAAGAATTGAAAAAGCTTGATTTTTGGCTTGTAAAAAGTGAAGTTAATGTAGATGAAGAAATATGACCGAAAAAATTATTATAGAAACTGATTATATATGTCCAAAGTGCGGTGGTAAGATAAATAAGGTTATTTATCAATACCCAACAGCATATCATTCATGGCACAGATGGACTTGCTCTATATGTCAGAGAGATTACGGTTATAATGTTGAAAAGCCTTCGGGAATATGAGCGAAGAAAAAAGCTATATTGAAAATATGAAGATATTTAAGGATTTTCCAATTTTAAAAGAGCTGGAGGAAAAGTTAGGTGTTAATGCTTTACATGTAATGGAATTATTTGAGAAAACAACGGGACTAAAGGGTTATAGAATTACTGATAGATTAGTAGCATGTATTTACATTGATCTAAGAGAAAGACAATATCCAATAACTGTAAGAGAATTAGCTAGGTATTTTGATGATGTAAATCCAAAAATAGTTCTTAGAATAGTGAATAAATTATTAAATAAATATAGAATAAAACTACCTTTTGTTAATATAGAGGGAATTATTGAAAGATATGGTAAGCAATTCAACTTAACAGAAGAGGAAATAAATAAAGCTAAAGAAGTTTCAAAGATTATTCGTAGAATTGATAAAAATCCATTAAATGTTGCAGTCAGTTCAATATTTATTGTTATTAAGGACCGTATTGGCATTACTAAATTTTCAAGAACAGTTAAGGTATCAGAACCCACAATTAGAAAGAATGTGCAGGAATATTTAAGAAAAATTTCAAAATAATTTCTTATTTAATTAAAAATTATTTTTTTATATTTCAAAAAATATTATTAAATATATGAGTGAAGCGAAAGAGGTTAAGTTTAGTTTAGAAAAATTAATAGAGATATTCGGAAAAGAGGGTTATGAAATAACAAGGAAAACAACATTACCAAGGGGCTTTTCAGTAGAAGGGAAAAAACCTTCTTATACTATTTTCTTCTCTATATTGGATAATAATGTTGCAGTAGTAGATGCTACTTATTCAGAAGGAGGAAATTATGTAAATCTTAGAATTGAGCGAGAAAGATTTTATGTTCGTGTAATTCTTGTAGATCCACCAACTGATGTTAAGGCTGTTCGAGCTTTTCATGTTGCTCAAAAGTCAGCTATCCCAATTCAGGAAGTTGAAATTTTTATTAGGTCTTTTACTTCAATTCCAGCCGATTTTGCATTAGATAAATTCTTCTCCCTCTTACAAGTTTAGAAATTTATATTTCTTTAAGTATAATTAATTATATGGCAGAAAAAATACCTGCTACTTTAATGCAGTCAATTGAATTTACTATAAAACAATATATTGTATGGCTTAATGAATTAATGGGCGTATTGAACAAAATTCCTTCAGACTATTTTCTTAATAAATATCAGACGGAAGTAAAAAAGATTTTCATTAAACCAGATCAGGTTAATGTTAAAAATCTGTTGGGAATGATGGACAAAATTTCAAAAAATCCAAATGAAATAAAAGTAAGTGATATAATACACTTGCTTTTTGATACAGTTAATGTTTTAAGGGATTATGTAAATCTTTTGTCAGAGGAGTTTAATAGGGATATAACTACTAAGCCAAAACTAATACCTAAAAGAACGGAATAGAAGCATGGAAATCTACAAATTTTGAATTTATGCAATTTGGAACACTTGAAGAATATAAATGTCTAATATGTGGAAATACTAAAACAATAAGATATGGAGGTTCATTTGCAAGAATGCGTTAATTTTTTATTATTTCAAATTATTTAATATTAAATAGTTTATAATTAATTTGTGAAGTATTATAGGGAAACAGAATTCAAGGAAACAGAGATAGGGAAAATTCCAAAAGATTGGCGTGTTGTTAAGCTCGGAGAGGTTCTTAATTTAAAACGAGGGATGCGTCCGAAGGTTTTAGGAATTGGTTCCATTCCAGTTTATGGTGCAGGCGGAGTAATAGGTTATACGAATGAATATCTTGTGGAGAATGATTATATTATAGTAATTGGTAGAGTAGGAACAATAGATGTTTATTTAACTCAAGGGAAGATATGGGTAAATGAGAATGCTTTTTATTCTGAAAGTTATGATAGGTCTTTAGTTTATCTGCCTTTCATATACTATTTATTAAAGTCTAAAATAAAGGAGATAAAACGCTTTGCTTTTGGAACAGCACAACTCTCTATTAGAATAACCGTGATAAGAGATTTTCCTATTCCACTACCTCCTCTTGATGAGCAAAAGAGAATTGCTGACGTCTTCTTAAGTGTTGATGAAGCGATTAAACAATACTATAAACAAATAGATACATTTGAGGAAATGAAAAAGACTTTAAACGCTCTTTTAACAGGTGAAATTAGATTGAGAAAATATTAGTTTTAAGTTTTTATATTTGTCAAATTATTTTATTTATAGTATATGAAGGAGATAGAAGTCTTAGTGGATTTGAGTAGAAACCGAATAACAGTAATACGAAAGGAGGTAAGAGAAATATTTTCTGAAAGATCAAATAGGTTTATACTTGAGCGGGATAGAGGAGGATTTTCTGCAATAGAAAAAAGAGGCAATAAATATTATTTTATAAATGTTCTTAGAAGAGAGGTTATGTATGAACCTGGCTATACGACTAGGCTTCCAGAGGAGATAATAGAGGAAAAAGAACTATCTAGAAGGGAAGCTGAAAGGTTAATAAAGGAAAGTGTTTTAGAGAGAGAAAAAGAAAGATATTATTAAACTTTATTATAAAATATGAGAAGGGAAGATGTTTGCAGAATTTTAGAGAAAGTTGAACGTATCTTGATTATACATCTTGGTAGAGTTTCGGGAGCGGAAATTGCTTTATTTCATATAAGAAAGGCAAAGGAGAGTATTGGATGTCCGTCAAAAGAACATGTTTATAAAAAAACTGAAGAGAAATTGCGGAAGGAAGGCATCATAATTTAAATTTATGTCCGTTAGAGTTCAGGAAATAATCATTATAAAAGAACCTGATCCAAAAATTCGGGATGAATTTGATAAAAGATTAATTGCTTCTCTTTTAAGATTTCTTAATGAGGTTAGGATAAATGAGGGGTTTGCTGATGTTCCTTTACCTAGAATTAAACTTTTAACGTTTAAGGAATTTATTGATAGAGTTGGTCTTATAGCGATAGCTCTTAATGCCTATTATGACCGCTCCGTAGAGACTATTTATTTACCATATGTTAGCTTAGAGAAGGTAGAATGGTTATTGCATGAATTTTATCATCACGTTCAGAATAAAAGATTTGGAGAGAGTTATTTTCCTCCAGAGGAATTGGCTAAACCTCATCAGAAAAGAAGCTATGAGAAGGAGGCTTATAGATTTGCAGAAATTAACTCACCTAAGTATGAAGCAAGGTTTAGGGAAGTATTGAAATTGCATTTCAATATTGAAAGAAGGTTGTATATGAGAAGAAAATTGAATGAAAAAATATATGAAGAATATATCGTTGAGTTTATTCCTAAAGTGTAAGATTTTTAAGTCATTCTCATTTTTATTTGTGGAAAATTTATATATTAGATGGATTAAAAGAGAAGTATGGGAATAACAATTGTTTATCATTTTATCGTAGATGGTAAGGAAAAGCTAGATAAAGTAATGGAGATAGCAAAATATCTAGCCAATAAATTTGGTTATCACTATGATAATTGGGAAGATGAAGGTGTTGCTTTTCTAGATTGGACTACATTACCTAAATCAGTTTGTGAAAGTGAAGAGGAGTTTAATGAGTGTATAGAGGCTGGAAAAAGATGGTTAAAAGAAAAATATGGTAATTTTATTCAAGTTGATAAAAAAATAACAATTCATGAATTGAATAAGCCTCAAGGAGTTATTTGCTTTACTAAAGAATATGATGAGAACGGAAATTTTGTTGAACACTTCCACTATGCTTACATACATTTTATTAGTAAGCGTTATATTGATAACTGTGATTTAAAGCCTGAAGAATGCTATCCTACCGTTAAGAAAGGAATTATAATCAATACAGGGACTACGGACTCATTTATTATTGCATTTTTTGAATTCAAGGGATACTATATATGTTATGAATATTGCAAAACACAACCATTTGTTGAAGAGGAGGTAATGCCAAATATAAAGCATCATATTAACTTTATAACAATTCTTGAAGCAATTAAGGAAATAGCAGATCATACCTATATACTTGATGAAGGAGAATACTATGAAACGCATAATGTAGAGAGGCTTTTGCAAAACTTTAAAGAAATAAAAGAAATGATATGGAATATTTCTCCTGATATATTAAAATCATGTGTTGTAATTATTGGAGGTAAACATAAACTACAATGCAATTCAGATGAACAATCTTAATCAAATTCCTAATTTTTACGTTTAATTTCATTCTTGAAAGGCTTTATATATTAGTTATTTTATTATTATATTATAGAAACAGTTGTATCCTAAAAATTCTAAACCAAATTTTTTTACTTTTTCTTTTAGGACCTAACGTAGAAGTAAATCATAATAAATCAGAAAAACCTTTGAATTCTTCTTTCAAATCAATTGGGTCTAAATCATTCAGATAGTTGAATAGTTCTTCCTCATTTACACAAATGATTGGGTCTTTAAACGCAGGCATGTTTGAATAGTCAAAAGTATATTTTTTATAGCCAGGTTTCTTGCCATGCTCATATTCATAATATTCAATTACCCCATGAGTTATTAACAATTCTGCGATTTTATACCCTAAATGATATTCAGCTATTCGTATTGATGTAAAAATCAAATTTCCTTTTTCATTCAATAGCGGGTCCAATTGAACATATTTTTCCCCGACCCAAAACGTTATGATTGAATTTTCATATATTTCTATATGTCTAGAGGCGTTTGGAACATATTTTCGTATTTTTTTAACAAATATATTCAGAGGCGTTTCACTCATATGTGTCTCCTATTTATTTATTTACGCTTTGTAAATAAATGCTTTTATTTGAAGAATGACTTATTAATGTTATTAGTATGCCATATCAGGATGCAGAACCTGTGTAATAGCATAAAATTAATTAATTTTTTTATTTTGTTTTTTACTTTCTGCTTTCTAATTATAAAACATACATAGCAGGTTGAAAGTGATTTTTATGTTTGATTTTGTTCAAGAAAAAATTTATATATTGGATAAAATAAAATAGAGGTATGAACGTAGAAGTAAAGCAGTTGATAAAGGAGGAAATGGTAAAAATAAGAGAGAAAGTAAAAAAAGTATATCCATATGTTAAACAGTATTTAGAAAAGCATAATCCAGAACTAATTATCTTATATGATGATTACTATAAAAAGGTAATGGAAGCGGATCCAGTTGTAGCAATGGAGTATGCATATCGTATTTTACGTTTGTATGTTGAGATAATGCAATGAGCGAGGCAGAAAAAGGAATAGAGCAATTGGTGGAAATCGCAAGTAAGGCTAAAAAGGTCCTAAATTTTGTAAGGGATAGCGGATTAACTGAGGAGGAAATAAATTATTTTGTTATTATGTATTTAACAGAAATTTATGTAAAAAAAGGAGAGAAAGCAATAAATACATTACTTGATATAGTAAAACTAATAGCAAAAATATACCAAGCAATTAAATAACCTTTTAATCAAATTTCTTTTTTTTGGTTTAACTTTAGGTTTATTTTTATCAGGCAGACTTGAATAAGCTTAGGTTATTCTCATTTTTTATTCGCAAAAAGATTTATATATAAAAAAAGATTTATATATAAGGTAAAACAAAATAAAGGTATGGAAGGTAAAATAATAGTTGTTAAGGAGAAGGACAGGGAGCTAGAAGCGAGCATAGTAGGAATTGATGAGTTTATTAGAATTTTACAGAAAGAGTTTTTTAAAGCAGAAAAGAAAAAAATATTTTGGAGTATGTGTGCAATAGAAGAATGCGATAAACCAGCTAGATTTATTGTATGCTCTAATGAATCCAGAATTTCAACGTTGCTTTGTGAAGAACATTATACCAAAATAAGAGCGAATTTAGTTATTTAATTTTTACTTTCTTCTTTTTTTATTTATTTATTTATAGGATACTTTTTAGCTTTAGGATTTTCTATCAGGCAGACTTGAATAATTTTAAGCTTAAGGTTGTGTTAAAAGTTATTCTTAATTTCATTCTTTATATATAATACAAATATATATTTTATTATAGTTTATCATCTTAATTTTTCCGAATAAATTCCCGAATGAAAAAATTTATATATTGGATAAAATATTATTAACATATGGGCATGGCACAAGAAGAAATACAATTGAAATTGAAGGAATTGGAAGTATCGCAAGTAGTAAAACCAATTAAATTGCCAAAAATATTCATGGTAAAAACGAGTAAAAACAATGTCATTAAAGTATCATATGAAGAAAAAGAATATTTAGATGCTTCTTTATACATTAGCAGAAGCGGAATGACATTCTCAGGAGTACTAAAATATTCGGCTGGTGGGGAATTGAAGGAATTAAGAGGAATATATTACTTTTCAAGTAGGAAATCAATAACTGTATCAAGTAAAAGTAAAATTACTAGAAATATTGAGGAAATGAAAGAAATAATAAAAAAACAAATACATAAATTAGACGTTGAAAAAGCAATCATAGAATTCAACAACTGGAAATTTATAATTCACATGGAGTACAAAATCAAAAAAGCACCGTTAATCTATTTTTTAAATCCGATTAAACAAGGTAATTTACATGTAGTGTGTTTAAACGAAATTGATTTTGTGCCGAGTGCACAAAGTTATTTATACCCAATTCAAGAAGATGGTAAATATTACTTTTGGATATATAATCATAAAATCATATGCAATCTACCATATATAATTGCAAAACCTATATTTCAACGTGCAGGTGAATTTAGTATAATATACTTTAGTGGAATACCATATGAAGAAGCAGAATTTATTGTTGAAAGTAATGAACATGAAACATTACATTTCAAGGTTAATACCTCAAAAATATTGGTATTCTATCACCCTAAGCCAATTAAAAAAATAATTGATTAATTTTTTTCCAAATTCCTTTTTTTTCTTTCTTTTTTTTATTAAGGTATATTTTTAGGTTTTTCCTTTTCCTTTTTATTTTTTTATTATTATAAGGTATTTTTAGCATTCTTTTTTTGCTTTAGCTTTAAGTTTTAGGTATGCAGACTAATAGGTTTAGGTTAAGTTTAAAATTATATTATTTATGTTTATGTTTATAATGAAGAAATTATTGCTTCCAAATTTATCTTAAAGAGAAATACTTGCATTGGTGCTTGACCAGCTGTTACGTTTTCTATAGAAGGTTGGGCTTGAATTAAAGGTTTAAAAAGCTGAGCAATTGTTATTCCTGAAAGAAATAGAAAAACTATAAAGGATAAAACAATGACAGGTATGTAAATTTTTAATTGAGCTTCTCTTGTAGCTCTATAATTTTCAAGCAACCAATAATATTCTGAAGCACTTTTTAAAATATTTACAGCATTTTCTCCTGCAAAAAATGCTTTCTTAATTATTGAAATAAATTCTTTAGCTTGCTTAATTTTTAATCTCTTTTCTGCTAAATTCATGCTTTCTTCAAAACTAAGACCTAGCTTAAATTTTGCTATTGAATTTTTTATTTCCACTATAATTTTTCTATTTCCTGTTCATAGTCTAAGATGCTTTTTATTATTCCTAGAACATTTATTAATAAAAAATATGCATTCTCTATTGTAATTTCGTTATTCTGTTCTATAGAATCTACTAGAGCTTTTACAAGATTAAAGCGTAGATTAATTTTTTCAATTTCTAAACTATAGACCTTATTGAAAATATTTTTATATAAATATGGTTTTGCTTTTATTGCTTTTTCAATTCGTTCTATCCAATTTCTATATTGTCTAAACATTATTTTTCTTTCTATGCTCATTTTTCAAATACCCCTATTATTTTTTCTAATTAATTATTTAAATACCTATCCATTTAAACATTTAAACGGTAAAATTAATTTTTTGCTTTCATTAGTATTATACTATATTATGCTTTCTAATATTTTATCATATTAAAAATCCGAATGATTTTGTTCGTGAAAAAATTTATATACCCCTTGAAACATATTAAAAATATGAACAGGAAAATTTTAGAAATTGTAGAAGAGGCAATAAAAGAAGCATCACAAAACCCAAACATTATAGCGATAGAAGTAATTGAGGCAGATTCTTTCGCAGGCTATTACCTAAGATTGTATTCTAAAGAGCCTGATGAATACGAAGCGGGCGTCTATAGACTTGAAGGACTAAGCGATTCAGATATTGAAATACATGATGAGATAGACGAAATGATTAAAAAAGCAGGATTTGAATGGAATCATGAATTATACATATTTATAAGAAAAAATGCCAGTTTATTGGATAAAATAAATTTCATAATCAACAACTATGGATTTAAAGAAGGTATACAAAGCATTGATAAAATGCCCGAAGAATTGCAAAAAAAACAAATAATAGAAATCGTGGAAGAAAAGGAAGATAATAAAGGCAAGGATATTGTTTACGACGTAGGTGATAAATACATTCTTGAATGGCAAACTTATTATTACCCAGTTCCTAATGCCAAACATGTTTTTCAAAGCGGTTATATTATAATTCCTAAAAAATATTTAATTTAATTTTTTTTCCAAATTCCTTTTTTTTATTTCCTTAGTTAAGTAGATTAGGTTTTTCCTTTTCCTTTTTATTTTTTTTATTATAAGGTATTTTTAGCATTCTTTTTTTGCTTTAGCTTTAGGTTTTAGGTTTGCAGGCTTGAATAGGTTAAGCTTAAAGTATGTTAAAAGTTATGTTTATTTTCATTCGTAAAAAGATTTATATACCTCTTAAAAGATTAATAATATATGGCAACCCAAAACGAATATGAAATGTATGAAATGTTTGTAGAAAGAATAAGAAACAATGTAAAAGTAGCTGAAAAAATATGCTATAACAAAAATACAGGCGAAATTACAATGTGGATAAACGGGTATTTCATAGTATTGGATCCACAGCTTGATGAAGGTACTTTAATATATACAACAATAAAAATCGAAGAATGGTATTACGGTAAAGTAATTAATCGGTTTTTTATCTCAAGCGATGAGATAATTTACGAACATTATAGCAATGCTGGATATGAAAAATATATTTATAAGTGTGATTTTGGTCCTAATATGGAAGACCCAATTTATTTAATTGACGAACAGGAATTATTCAATTTTCTGAACAACTTAGGAGAAGAAGAATTTGATTTTAAAGAAGAATTTAAGTCTTATAGCGGTTTAGCTTAAAAATAAAAATAATTTTTTTTTCTTTATTTATTTATATATATTTAAATAGGATACTTTTAACAGGCAGAATTGAATAGGTTAAGCTTTAAGGTTATGTTAAAATTTGTGTTTAAGGTTATTCTCATTTTTATTCGTAAAAAGCTTTATATATAAGGTAGAACATTTTTTTATTTTTTTATTAAGGTATATTTTTTAGTATATCTCTTTTCTTTATATACTTTTATACTTTTATACTTTTACCTATATATACTTTTACTTTTCTATTCTTATATTCAAATATCCTTTTCACCCATATATCCTTTTACCCAGCAATACAGCTATCCAGTA
>Ga0079996_117529_pt1 | contig 48179 bp, 49 predicted proteins | sample PerSpoAPS_AMetaG_FD_69199 | JGI IMG/M metagenome (GOLD analysis project Ga0079996, IMG submission 69199) | Thermal spring microbial communities from Yellowstone National Park, Wyoming, USA - Perpetual Spouter A (PS_A) MetaG (SPADES assembly)... | ecosystem: Environmental > Aquatic > Thermal... | reverse complement strand
CATGGATCCTCAAAATATATGTAGAGAACAGGGGGTCTAAAGATGCCGAGATCATAGGGATAAGAGTCTCAAATATTCCCTGCCAGATAGAGGTGGTGAAGCTAGAACCGGGTGATAGGAAGCCTATAGAGTGTTCGCTTGATGGGCCTACAACCATAGCTTCTGGAATAGAGTATGATGTAAAAATCTATACAAAAAGAGGAAATATCTTCGCCACAAGAGCCAGATCCGCAATAGAGTGATTTATGATTCTGTTTCTCAGCAGGTGGTGGTTCATTGTTTTTATCCCCACCAGCCGCCTGATGGCTCATCATCCTACGGGTCTCGGGAGCTCGGGGACGCCGATTAAATATATCTCTGGGTTTATAAGCATCGGCATACCTCATAGCACTAAAAGGTCTTAGACATCAATGGAAATAAGTGTTACAAATAATCGTGAAAACTGAAACAGCCCGCCTGGGGATACCTATATTAGGAGATAACGATGCTAATTGAGTTTATAGGAGGGGGTTTGGTTTCATTGGGCTTGGTTTTTGCCAAGCCCTCTTCCCTTGGCTTCAAAACCCTCAGAACCCCTTTCACCAGGATCTATATCGCTGGGCTCCAGCTCGGGGAGACCCCGACCCACAGCTCCATCATCATAGATTCCTCAGGCTCATTGCTGTGGGGAAACCCCCGCAACCTGGCTTATGGATTGTATGTGAACCCCTCTTGGGTCTCTATCCCCACCCGCATTGCGGGGCTCCACATAGAAATATAATATAACCACAACCCTTATAAACTTTTATGAAACCCAAAATAGTTTCTTGAGGCTTCTGCTAAAGGTCTCTAGATCTTCAGCAGTATTATCTCGGGCACGTCGTCCTTTATATATGCAACCACCTTGCCCCCCTCTAGCGCCCCGAGAACCTCTAGATCCTTCCTGAGATTTGCCAGCCTAGTGATCTTATTATTTATCTCCTCAAGAACCCTCTCCAAAACCTCCAGCTCCCTCACGGGAGACGGGTTCACAAGAACCTTAACCCCTCTGAGATCAACCTGGTAGGATCCCTCCTCACCCGAGACCTGGGTACCCGGAGATAGCTTGGCTATCACCTCAAGAATCCTCCTCTGCCTCTCAGCCCTTCCCCTCAGATCCTCAACAACCCTTATAAGCTCACCAAAAACCTTTCTATAGTTGGCTATCTGGCTATCAACATAGCCCAGAAGATCCTTGAAACTCCCGAACTCCCTCATCATAACAACCACCCCCAAGAATCTATTAATAGAGATATATAAATAAAGTGTTAAAAATATTTTTATTTCATATCTATCCAGCAATTACCTCACTGTAGAACGTGTTCCCCGCAGCTGTTACAACCTTGATAGTATATCTAACCCCGCTGATAAAGTTTGCATCGCTACAAGTTGCTGGTATGGTATTTATTGCCCCAGGGTTAATGGGTTGCGATCCTGAGAAGCATGTGTAGTTAGCTACATAAATAGCTATCACAGTCGAGGGAGAAGATCCCGTGTTTCTAATGCTAATGTTCAGCTGCCAGCCACTACTAGTATTTGTGAGTGTTGCGTTTGGAAGTATCACTAGGCTCTCGGCCCCACCTACTGTTGTTCCGAAGAGCCCTGTCATCCATGCTACTACTGCTATTGCTATTACGAGGGTTATTGCTATTAATATTATGGCGGCGATCAGAGGCTCTAGTCCTTTCACTATTCTCTTCCCTCTATAGCCGGCTGGTTTCGCCATATTACCTCACCTCTTTTTTTTTCTCCAGCTTATAAATAATAGCTCTAGCTTTATTAATGTTTTTCTGTGAAGCTTTTATTCTAATATCTAGCTATATGTATTACTTATTTAGTTTATTTCTCCTGACAAAGTTATATTATTTATATAGCTATGCTTTTTCTATTTCTTGATCAGTTTTTCTCTATCTATATCTTCAGTTTTACCGCCTGTACTTAATAAATATTGTTATTAGCTCTATGAATTTGATGTGTGTGTCTCTAGATCTAGGGGTGGGGATCGGTTTTTCTCTAGATAGTTAATATTAAAGTATCTAATAAATTAATTTCTTTTTGTTGTAGTTTAGCTTTTTCATTATCCATGGTTTTATTGGGGTGCTCTTATGTATTTCTCGCCTTTGCATATTGGTTTTCCTGGATCCTCGACTTTTTTGGCGAAGTATGTGCATACTCTGAGCTCTGGTTCGTAGAGTAGGCATGTTATACACGATATACCCTGGGTCTCCGGGATCTCTGTCTCTGCCCCCTTTTCTTCTTGGGTGGGGGGTGTTGCTTGGGCTGGTATCTTCTCTTCTCTCTTCTCTATCCTCGGCTCTGCTATTCTTATTCTCTCTGCCTTCTTCTCTGCTTTTTCCGCTATTTTTCTGAAGATCCCCTCTATGGTTGTCATGGCAGCATGCCCTCCTCCTGGGGGTTCATAGCTGATCTCTATCTCTAGCACTGTTGTATCCAGCTTCTTATATGCTGTGAACACTGCTCTCAGCTTGTTGGGTTCCAGGGAGCTATAGATCACCTTGTTATCTTCTCTACTAACCACCATAGCGATCGTGTCTAGATATGTTGCTAAGAATCTCCTATAGGTTATGGTGAAGTGGTATATACCAAGATCCCTAAAATATCTCAAGTTAATTATCCCCGGAACCCCCTCCAAAAGGTCTGAAGGCTCTCTAAGCGCCTCTAAGAGAGCCTCCGGATCACGTGTAGAGATCATAGCAATCCTTATAACCGGCATATATAGCACCCCGCAGACCTATGCTCTATGTAGAGTATATACACCCAATAGATATTTAGCTTGGGAGCATTATATTAAACAAGTAATCCCTGGAAATAGACAGGGTCCCCATAAGATAGGCCTTCATATCAGAGACACAAGGATTGGGCTTGCTATATATCTATCATTAAACCTTGTCCAGATAACGATGTAGAGATATCTCGAGCTAGGATCGGATATAGATATATTTAGAACAAGAACGTCATTAAGCCTCATAACACCAATGCTATATATAGCGATAGAGCCAGAGTACCCCATATCCCTTATGGAAACCCATGAGCCAGCGAACTTGGTATAGAGCACCTGTGATCCAAACCCAGCGGAACCCGATGCCTGCATAAAAGATAGGTTCCCGAGAGAAGCATATAGAGGGGAGAGATTATAAGAGAAATCCTGCGAATCAATAGTCTTTAGGGTCCACCACATAGGGGATGTATCAGACCCATTATATAGAGTGACACTAACATTATAGTCACCAGCTAAGATACCAGCCCTCACGACCCCAACATAGACAATACGTGTAGAGGACCTATTCTCCATAGAGATCAGGGAGGCCTGGAACTCAGACAGACAGAGATCAGCAAAAGAGCTAAAAGCACTCTCATAATATCTCTGGGAAACCCAGGAATTGGCTAAAAGAAAACCGGACAAGCCTATTAAAAGAACCAGAACAACGAGGATCACAGAGCTAAGCAGTTCAGACTGTGCCTTTAATAGCATCTCTATCACCTAACAAGGGTAGCTCCTACAATAGCTATATACTCAATACCGATCCTTATGTCGCTGTTACCTTTACTATCATATATGCCAAATCTAATTTCAAGATCATATAAACCTGCTGGAGCATCTCTCATAGGGATCAGAACATAGCCTTCATAAATAACCATTTTATCTTTAAAAGGTGGGGTCCACCCATCAGCTGTGGAATATCCACTATATTTTATCGCATTGTTACTTGAATAGATAAGAGATATATTAATTCCCCCGCTAAATTTGTTTCTGTTGTAGAAACCTACTATCTTATAATATATAGCTATAGCATATATGCTAGCGCCTAGATTCACCGCATTTCTTAATAGGACCCTTATACAACCTTCACCAATATTTACGGGATTTGGGTCTCCTTGTGAGCTAAAAACGCTTATAAGATCTCTGTCATACCCGCTGTTACTCCGATCCCAAATCTTCAAATATCCATTTTGGTTACAGTTGAGATTTCCAATAGAGTAGTTACCTAGATCGTTTGGTCCTAGGCTTAGATCTTGTGCAAATCTAGCGTTGCTTTCGTTAAACAATGTCGATGGGGACATAGCAGCTAATAAACCATATAGCCTGTCTTTAATTGGGAATATGTTTCCTCTTGCTGTCATTATATAGCATATGATAGATGCTCCATAGCTGCTTATATTGGCTATCGTATCTCCTTGTTTCATAGTTATGTTTGTCTTCAATATGGATGTCCTGTTTCCACATCCATATCCATTATCTATTACTGCTAAGACTATTGTGAGTGGCACTGATCCTGTGTTTCTTATATAGGGTGTTTCCCCTATGAGGGCTATGTCTATTGATTCTGATGATCTTTGCTTTTGGTATTCACTAAAACTATTAAATGCATTTATTGTCTCTCTGTTTGATATGTTTAGGTATATTAGTAGGGGTATTATTGTTACGATCGCTATTGAGATCCCTATTATGAACGCGAGTATGCCTGCCACTGCTTTTCTAATGCTTTCTCTTTTTATTTTCATTTTCATTATTCTCTAATTATTATATTTATCCATACTTATATATTTTTTGTTTTTTATCTCTATATAGCTTCCTCTCTAGCTTTTCTCTCTATATATCTCCTCATGTATCTTGCTACGAAGATTATAGCTAATACCATTCCAGATGCTATGAATACCAATGTGTATCTCTGGAAGAGGCTGAGTATTGTTGGTTGTAGTCTATATGTAGTGCTATCACTACCTGGGGTTAGGGTGCTCTCAAGCTTATTATATCCCTGGGCGTTGATTTCTACGGTGTATATGCTATAGGGTAGCCTCATGGGTATGGATCCGCTGTTATCGGATATCCCTGTAATCTCTATCGATGGGTTCTCGGCGCTTCTCAATATCGCTATGGCTCCTTGGACTGGCTGACTAATATCGTTGATGATCTTCAGCTCGATCTCATGGATTTTCCTTAATAACCTGATCTCGACCCTCCCTCCACCAATATCTATGTTAGCTGTAGTCTCTACAGTAGCATAGATCTGCTGGGCCTGTTGAGAAGGTTCAACAACTATCCTGGCTCTCCCAAATGGTATTGATGCATTGATGACGTTTGATGTGGTATTAATATCAACGCTATATACTAGCCTATTCTCCACATATATCGATACCTTGAGGGGTGCTATAGGTCTTATGCTCAGAGGGTCTATAAGGGCTATCGATACTGGCTGGTGTGTTCTATTAAGCCTAATAATGATCTCCTGCCTATCGATCCTAAGAATGGCTTGATAAGGGTTATACATACTCATATTCACGGGCTCAACAGAGACTAGGTAGTCCCCGATGAGTATGCTTGGTATTAGGACAGAGCCGTCGCTGAATGTGGATCCCCTGAATACCTGGTAACCAGATTCGATCCTCGAGATCAATACCATGGCATTAGATATAGGAGATCCGAAGTCATCCATCACAATAAGCCTTACAGGTATCTCCCTAGGTCTTAGGGGAATAGATATATTTAGTAGAGAACCAGCCTCCCTGAGACCTATGATAGATTCTGATGGATAGAAGAAGGGTGATTCAACAAAGATTCTATAGATACCTAAGGGCATCTTCAGAACCTCCCCAAGCCTTATAAAGCCTAGATCACCCCTTAATAGAGGCCCCTCCCCAAATACCCTGATCCTCATACCCTCCATAGGTATAAACATGCTAGAACCACCTATTACAGTGATAGAGACGTTAAGAGCAGCTAGATCAGCTATTAACACGAGATCTATATTCCCTGAGTAAGACACATTGAAATACCCCCTAGCTAGTACAATACCTCTCCAAGTGAGGAAAGCACTATGAACACCGCCTGGGAGAAGCATCTCAACATGGTTCTCCCCCAACACTATCTCGGTCCTATTATCTATAATGAGCGTCACTCCCGGAGGAGCCCTCTGAAGAGAGGCTGTATATGGGCTCTCTGGGTTTTGGTAGTATATAGATATATTCACTCTATATAGTGTAGGGCTCTTAAGATCTAGGATGCTGTGAGGAACAGAGATCCTTGTTCTATAGCTTATAAACCCTCCCAAGATGACTGCATCATATACTCCCGGGGGTAGGTATATGGTTGAAGATCCGTTGTATATCCCCGACCTAGCAACAAGATCACCGCCCTCATATATCTCCACATACCCCTCAGAGACAGGCTTCACATATCTCGAGATAACATCCTCAATATCTATTAAAGCCCTAACCCTAACCATGTCCAGCGGGCATCTATCCGCAACGATCTCCGCAAGCCCCCATAATATGTAAATGCTATTGACCGTAACTATATAGCCAGCACCATCAGGGGATAGTGAAGCGCCTACACCGGGTTCCAGGGGGATCCCTAGGTAATCGCCGCTCCTGGTACACGGCATAGAGGCTGGGGGCGATAGCCTCTGAATATATAGAGACCCATTCCCTCCAACCGCTACTAAAGCGCTATTCCTATAGAAAGCTATGTGGATCTTCTCAGCTATATTAGTACCCCAGTAAGCCACGTGATAGCCCCTCACAATATCGTAGAGGAAGTAGTAAACTTTACCATTAGATAGTGCAACTGTGACCCCATACCCATTGTTGTCATAGCCTATCCAGCCCCTCTCAAAATTCTCTGGAAGGATATACCACCTATACTCAGCCCCACCAGTTCTGAGAATGTTTAGAGATTGGTCATAGTATATGAATATAGATGCTGGAGACTCTTCAATACAGCACCCGATAACGACTCCTATATAGCTCCATGCCACACCGCTAACGCTCGGTTTGATCAGTTTCACGACTACGGGGTTTATGAAGATCGGTATCGGCTTCCCAATCCTTATCTCCTCAGGCGCCTTACTAAGATCAACTATTGAGGCCAGGGTAACGTTGAGGGGAGGGATTAGGGGTACTAGTTCCCCTTGCCCCCCCTTCATAGTGATCGGTATTTCACTGACCCCCTCATACTCCATAGTGCTTGTGCCTCCTCTATATGTTATTGATATCACCACTCTCTCCCCCAGATATCTTATCCCGAGGATCAGGGTCTCGCTTAAATAATCAGGATGGGTTATCTTTATGTTGTAGGTATTGTTATAGGGATCGAGGATCGGGAGATCTAGACTAGCTAGCCCATCCCCACCCGTTAATGCTTGAAACATGATCTGCCTCGACGGTTCCGGCCTGATCAGGTTAGCCGATATAGTGGCATTCACTATTGGGTAGCCACTTTCATTAAGAACCCTGAAGCGGATGCCTACGCTGGGAGGGGCATAGATCATAAGAATTAGTGAGGGATCGACACTCACAGAACCCCTAGAAACGATCTCGGCAGGGGATATATCGAGAACCCTTCCCCCTGTATAGTTATAGAGGGCTGTGCTCCTCTTAGGCCCTATCTCAGCCCACCCGCCCCTCGTGGCTCTATACATATATAGATATCCACCGCTATCTAAGACAGCTAGGTAAGGATCTCCTGTCCCACCAACGCCTATAGTGACGCTCTTTATTGAGTATCTAGAGGCCTGTATATATGATACCTTTCTATCTGGTATTCTGTAGACCAGCACCTCACCCTTCTCATCTCCAACCGCTATGTAGCTCCCATAGTCTCCATCAGAGGATATGGCTGTTGGTTTTCCACCTATCGTATATATACTTCTCTCGAAGATCTTTAAAGATCTATCTATGTGGATCGCCTCAAACAGATAGCCACCCGAGGGACTCTGACCAGCGACACCCACAACACCAGTTCCAGAGACGGTGGACGCTATAACCGCAGAGATCGAGAGGTTAGCGTATGATGTCCTATAAATGCTAGAAGGCTCCAAACCCCCCTCCCTATAGTCTGTCTGAGCTTGCTGAGCATACACCCCATAGCTCTGAGCAACGCTTGATGCAGATGATATTAGCAACACTAGCACAAAGATCCTGAGGTGGAGATAGTAGCCCATGTGCTAGATCCCAAATAGATTTATATTAGGCTCATTAATATTTAACAGATCTAGCCAGAGCCATATATTTATTAACCCCACTATATTAATCCTTTTAGAGGTACATGAGGATCCTTAGCTTACCAAAGCTCAAGGCTTCCTTGAAAAGGGATAGGGGGGTCTCGAGATCGCAGGCTATCCCCGAGATCTCGAGCTATGCCAAATATATAAAGCCCCCTATAATGCCTCTTAGAGAGAAGCCCAAGGGAGAGGTTATTGAGAGGTACTCGATATATGATCCATGGGCTATTGTTCACATAATCCTTTCAGAGGATACAGGCGAGTATATATACTACGTTGATGAGGTCCCCCTCACAGGGGATGAGCTGAGGATCTATAAGAGGGTTGTTGATTTCCTCCTGTGGGAGGCTGGAGAGCTGAAGGAGGGCGAGGATTCAAGGGAGTTTATAGCGAGGGAGGCTAGGAGGGCTGTGGATCTATTTAGGATAAGGATGGGTAGAACCCCTACTGTTAGCTGGAGCAAGATCCTCTACTACATAGAGAGGGAGATAGCCGGCTTCGGTGCTATAAATACGCTGATGATGGATCCTAATCTTGAGGATGTATCTTGCAACGGTGTTGGGATCCCTATTTATGTTTATCATAGGAAGTATGAGTCTATGCCCACTAACATTATCTTTAACTCCTCTGAGGATCTCGATGCCTTCGTGATCAAGCTAGCCCATATGGCTGGGAAGCATATCTCGGTCGCATACCCCATCCTAGATGCATCACTCCCGGGTGGGCACAGGCTTGCAGCTACCTTCATGAGGGAGGTTAGCCAGAGGGGGTCTACCTTTACTATTAGGAAGTTCAGGGAGGATCCCATAACTATTGTAGATATGATCGGTTTTGGCACTGTGTCACCCTTGCTGGCTGCCTACCTATGGATGGCTATAGAGCATAAGAGGACAATGCTGATAATGGGGGTAACTGGTAGTGGGAAGACAACGCTGCTGAACTCAATCCTAAACCTCGTTAAGCCGAGTTACAAAATAGTGACTATAGAGGATACCCCGGAGATAAGGCTCCCGACAAAGAACTGGGTTCAGCTTGTTGCCAGGCCGAGCTACGCGGCTGGGGAATCAAGAGCTGGGGAGATAACCCTCTACGACCTCGTGAGGGTCTCGCTGAGGTATAGGCCAGACATAATAGTGGTTGGGGAGGTGAGGGGTGCAGAGGCATACGTGCTATTCCAGAGCATAGCGACTGGGCATGGAGGCGCGACAACGATACACGCAGAGAATATAGACGCTGCTATAAAGAGGCTCACAAGCCCACCGATGAATATTCCAGAATCATATATACCCCTGATAAACATAGCCCTCATGGTAGAGAGGGTATCTATAAAGGATAGCGAGGGCAGGACAAGGGCTGCCAGGAGGGTTACAAGGATATGGGAGGTTAGCAGGGAGGGGGTTCCCATACCTATTGGGAGGTGGAGCCCTTCAAGAGACGCGATCGAGCTATCTATTGAGGATAGCGAGATCCTCGAGATGCTAGCCTCATCCGCGGAATTAGATGTAAAAGATATATATGGGGAGATCGAGAGGAGGGCTAGGATTATGGAGTGGCTATACTATAAGGGGATCAGAAATTATAGAGACATAGCATCGGCCATCTATAAATACTACAGGGATCCATCCTCGATCCTTGAAAGGGCTGAGGCAGATTTAAAGGTTATTAGGGAGGGGTTGGGTACCTCCAATGGCTAGAACATCTGAGAGGGTGGAGCGATCTCCTCAAGCTAGATCTGCTGGGCAGACCCTAAAGTATAGGATTGTATATGACCTGGACTTCCTATTCCTCCTACTCTTCGACGGCATAGCCAGAAGGGTTGTGAGGGCCTTCGAGCTTGATAAGGCTATAGCTTCAGCTATGATCAGAACCCATCCTCTGGTATATGGGGCGAGGTCTATAGGCTATACAGTGATAGCGATCCTAGTGGGCGTCACGCTAATAGGTATTGGAACTGGCTTTAGGGCTAGCTTGGCTGCTTTTGCATCGTTCCTGCTGGCTGGGATCCTGCTACCATTAGTGGTGTTCACAACATTCATAGTATATCCTGTTGTTAAGAGGAGCGATAGGAAATCCCTCGTAGAGTCTGAGATGCCATTTCTAGCATCTTACATCTCTATTATGGCTAGGGGAGGTGTTTCCATGGCCAGAGCTATGGAGGCCTTCAGGAGATCCCCCCTGTTTCCGGGGCTGAGGATTGAGGCTCAGGAGTTCTTCAGGAGGATAGGGCTTTTTGGGAGAGACCCCCTCACAGCCTTAGAGGAGATAGCCTCCTACCACCCCTCACAGGTCTTCAAGGACTTCGTCTTAGGCTACGTTGTTACGCTCAGGAGTGGGGGCGATGTGGTTCACTACCTCGAGACGAAGGTAGAGGACTTCTTCAGAAGGCAGGGAGAGGCTATAAGGCAGATGATCCAGAAGCTAGGGATATATATAGAGATATATATGATCGTGGCAATCGTGGGTGGGATATCCCTCTTCGTCTTATTTACGTCAGCGGGTGGGATACAGGCTGGGGGCCTTGCAGGTGGCTATGACCCAATCATCCTGATGCTCTTCAACTTCCTAGGCCTACCACTCTTCTCAGCAGTGATTATCTACGTAGCGCATGGTGCACAGCCTAGATGGGGTATTGAGGGTAGAGATATAGCATATACGGCACTCTTCTCAGCCCTCATAGCCCCCCTCAGCTACCTAACAACTATCATAGTGACAGGAGGCTACCTTGTGTTCAGCGGGATCTTCACTAGACAGAGCGTCCTAGGCCAGGTAACAGGGATCTCTGCGGCTCTCCTAACAATCTCGATCCCAGCGTGGATGGCATATAGGAGAGCCACTAAAGGGGTGAGAGCCCTTGAGAAGCAGGCTGCCTCGTATATAGAGGATGTGAGCGAGCTCAGAAAGACAGGACTCTCCCCAGAGAAGTCGCTTATAGAGGCATCAAAAAGGGATCATGGCCCCCTAAACCCGATTGTCAGGAGGCTAGCAGTAGCTCTAGAGATGGGATTCGACATCGAAGAGGCTGTTAGGAGGAGCATCCACGGCCTAAGGAGCTGGCTTCTAAAGGTTATGTTCCGCTTCACCATAGACTCGATCAAGGTTGGTGGCGGTAGCCCAGAGGTATTCTACCTCCTCGCGAGATACTCGACATTAATATCAGAGGCGTATGAGAGGCTAAAGTCAGGTCTAAGAATATATATTATAATGCCTTATATAGGGGCTATACTCTTTATGGTTACAAGCATAGTCTACCTATCACTAGTAATAGCACAGCCAATACCAGCTATAGGGGGTAGAACAGATGTATCATCTATCCACAGGCTTAATCTAATAGCAAGCACAGCATCAATAGTGAACTCATGGATAATGGGCCTAGTAGCAGGGAAAATCTCGGGCCTATCCATGGGCGAGGGGTTTAAACACGCATCGATGATAACGATCCTAGCAACAATAATAGCCTGGATCTTCTCATTAGCAACAATACCCCCATAACTATTTCTCAGCAGATAGTGGTTCATAGTCTTTCATATTTGATGATTTCAAGGCTCTCTACCACCGGGTCTCGGGAGCTCGGGAGCACCAATAGACATATAAACAAAACCAATATAAAAGCATCCCTACTACAATGAAAAAGGGTACAGCCCAACCCAACAGCAGATCAGCCTTACCTAATATGACCCCCTCCTCGTCCTTCAAGGCGGGTTTCCACTGCTGGACTCTTGGCGTCATCTCTGTAAGGAGGCTATAGATTCTAACTTATTGGTTATTAGCTGGGATTGACCCCAAGTCCCTGGAGGATCTATAGGCTTTATCGTAAACATAAATACTTCTCCTAGAAGGCTCGCAGTAGTCAAGCGGCAGGAGAGAAGCCAGCTCGGGGATCTGGGGGTAGATGGGTTGCAGTGGTCGCAGCATAGATCGCTGTGGGAGGATTATATAAGTAGTGCAAGATATATTGAAGGTCGCATGAATATTAGAAGGCTCCCCGCCAGATTCCTCTCCACAGCTCTTCGGAGACGTAGGGATGTTAAGAGGCTGGCTGCTAGATACCTAATTCTAATTGATAAAGGCGGAAGGGTGGGGTTCTCCAGGGATAGGAATTGGGGTTCAAGTCCTAGAATCAATATTACGAGGCTAACCACCATCGAGAACTCTCAGACCTCGCATACGAGGATCTCTTCATATATGTATGCTCAATAGATAGAGGAGCGGGGAGCCCAGGTATACATACAGGGGAGAAGCTATCATGATCTCGATAGATTCGAGAGAGCTTAGGATATACCCAGTAGAGAGATGAGCGAAGAGGAGATCGAGGAGATGGTCAGTAGGGTGAGCCAGCTAATACATGAAAGAATAAGGGGAAGATAGATATATCATTTATATGGGCCCAAATTAATATATTTATTTATATCAGGTAATCGTAGGATCTGCGGTTGTCGATATTGAGGTTTTCGGTTTTAGGGGTGGGTTAAGGGTTCGGGTTTCATTGGACTTGATCAAGCCCTTCCCCTTGGCTTCAAAGCCCTAAGAACCCCTTTTAATCGGGATCCATATCACTGGGCTCCACTTACTCAGGGTGATCCCAACACATTGCTGTGGGGAAACCCCGCATCCTGGGTTTCTCTCCTCTCTGTGAGTCCCTCTTGGGTCTCGACTAACATTGCAGGATCCACCAAAACTGCTGGCAAGCCTTAAACAACATGAAACCTGAAGCATCTTATGAATGCATAGCCATAGTCTCTACGACCCTAAGGGCTGTGGGGAATACATATTCCTCGAGGTGCTTGGGTAGATAGAGCCCTCATCGCAGTTGTATCGACGAAATCAAGAAGATCATGTGATCTAAGATCAAAAGCGGATCTAAGGAGAGAAAGATCCCAAGGGATCATCCAATAAGATCCAAGAACAATCTAGATTAAAAGATTTTGAGGCTAATAAGCATTGCGCCCATCAAAACCAAGGATCGAAAGCTAGATCTTTGCTTAAATACCCCATAACATAAATAATAGTAGACAAAACAGATCTACTATAGAACTGATCAAGATCAAAAATAGACACATGGATCGGAGGATCTACTAGAGAATTGAAAGAACAAAATTAATATTAATAGTTAGAGCAAGGTTGATCTGCTATAGAATTGAAAGTTAGCTTAGAACTCTCTACCGCTGCTGACCATCTAATCCTAGTTTTCCTCTCTGTCCTGCCCACAATCTCGATTCTCCCGATCCCCAAGGCTATTTTTAGGCCTATATATTCTAGGAATTCCCTGCATCCAGCTGTGATGCTGCCTCCTAACCCTACCCTGCATAGATCTTTATCAACTATTGCAACGCCCTTTATAACAGCTATGTCGGGGCTCGGGTTTGAGGTTTTTATAGCGGATCTTATTAGGATCCTCTCAACACCAAGCTCTATCCCTAGATCCCTCGCTATCCTCCTAGCCTCTGGGGTCATGATCCTCATGTGGAGGAGCTTCTCATCATCACCCTGGATATATGGTCTGCATGTCTTTCTTATCATTGAGTGGATACTATATAGATTTTCTATAACACCTGAAACCTTATCCCCAGGGGATCCTGGTTTGTGGGATAATATAGATAGATCCTCGTCTCCTAGTTGAATAGCTATATGAAGATCTAGAAGCCCTCCAGAGGCCTTAGAAACCTCGCTCGGATCTCCGAAGAGCCTTCTAAAGATCCCAAGGGGTATCGAGTCTAGAGCCTTTATAACAAGGCTATGAGGGCTTCTAAGAGGCATAGCCCTTGTCGAGGATGCTGCAACGCCTCCCAACACCTTGAATATATATAGAGGATCGCTTCTAAGGGCGGAGAGATCCCTTACAACCTGCTCCTCAACCCTCTTCAAAAGCTCACCAGGATCTCTCGATACACCTTTAAAAACAGATTCAAGAGCATGTAGAGAAGCAACTGCGAGGCCTCTGAAGCTAGTCCCACTGTTAAAATCTATCGAGACTCCCTCCGAGGCTTTTTCAAAGGGTACGCCCGATGCTATTAGCTTGAGGGCCTCACCGGCCCCCGAGACCCTCACTCCTAGTAGGTGTTTCAATACCCTCATAACCCTCCTCGAATGACCAACGCTCCTACCCCCTATGACTCCTATGAAGAACTGCTTATACGCCTCTGGATCTCTCTTGATCTCCTCGTAGATCTTTATAACCCTCGATAGGCTCATATATATAGACGCCAGATCCTCATCCACATACCTAGCCCACATACCTTGATCCAGTAGGATGCCCATTCAATATACTCTCAAGTTAATATAGCTTGGGAGGTGAAAAGCTGTTTAGACTATATAGCTAAACTTTATATACCCCCTTAAATATAATGTTTGGTGGTTCTATTTGTCGAGAACCGCATCCCCAGGGTTCTGGTCATAGACAGGGTTTCTGAGAAGCTGTTAGAGGGTCTCAGAGAGAGGGGCTTCGAGGTAACATATACCCCGGGAATAGATCCTGAGGAGCTTCTTGAGAAGGTCAATGGATATGATATCCTGGTTGTTAGGAGTAGACATAGAATCGATTCAAGGGTTGTTGAGAAGGCTGAGAGGCTAAGGCTTGTCGTTAGAGTTGGAACCGGTTTAGATAACATAGACATTGAAGCCCTAGCTAGAAGGGGGATCGAGGTTATAAACACACCCGAGGCTCCTGTGATATCTGTGGCTGAGCTTGTAATAGGCCTTATGATAATGTGCTCAAGAGATCTATATAATGTTATTGAAAAGGTGAAGAGGGGATCCTGGGAGAGGCCCCTAGGCAGGGAGCTATATGGCAAGACGCTATGCATAGTAGGGCTGGGGAGGATAGGATCTAGAGTTGCGGAGCTTGGGAGAGCCCTTGGTATGAGGGTGGTTGCACACGATATACTAGATCTCTCTGAGAGGGCTGAGAGGCTTGGGATAGAGTTTAGAATGGATCTGCATAGCATGCTACCCGAATGCGACTACATATCCCTCCACATACCCCTCAACGAGGGTACTAAGGGTATGTTCTCTAGGAGGGAGTTCTCAATGCTAAAGCCAGGCTGTATATTTATAAACACCTCTCGAGGCGGCGTTATAGATCCAGGGGCGCTATTAGAAGCCCTGGAAGCGGGGAGGATTTGGTGCGCAGCCCTAGATGTCTTCGAGAAGGAACCTCCGGAAAGGGGGAGCGTGGAGGAGGCCCTTATAAACCACCCAAGAGTCATACCAACCCCGCACATAGGGTTCCAAACAGCTGAGGCACAGGAGAGGGGGGCTATATTAGCTCTTAACAAGATATTGGAGAGGTTTGCCCACAATGCCTAGGCTCTTCACACCAGGGCCTGTGGAACCCTATAGAGAGGCCCTCGAGGGGCTTTTAAAGCCTGTGCTGAGCCATCGATCCCCCGGCTTTAAAGAGGTTATCTTGGGTGTTGCTGAGAAGCTATCAATGGTTTCAAGGCATAAAGGTGGCGTCGCGATTTTCGCCGGAAGTGGAACCCTGGCAACTGAGGCAATGATCTATGGCCTAGTATCGTCTGGAGAGGGGGTTCTAGTGATAAGCTATGGCGTCTTCGGCGAGAGACTTGCTGAGAGCTTATTTAGAAGGGGTGCTAGGGTGCATATACACAGGGTTGATCCAGGATCGCCTCTTGATCTAGGCTATATAGAGGATCTCTTGAGGAGAAACAAGATCTCATGGATAATCACAACCCATGTCGAGACAAGCTATGGCCATAGGGTTTCAGAGCTCAGAGAGCTATCAAAGCTAGCCAACTCGTTAGGATCCCCTCTTCTCCTCGACGCGGTATCATCATTCGCTGGAGAGGAGCTAGACATCTCAGGCTGGGGATTAGGGGCTGTAGCCTCCTGCTCCCAGAAAGCTTTGGGAGCACCCCCAGGGGTTTCCTTCGTGCTCGTAAGTGACTATCTAGTTGAAAAGGCTAAGAGGGTCTCGAGATATGCTCCTCCCCCAAGGTATATGGATCTAACCTTATATATGGAGGAAATCGAAAAGGGGTCTACACCATTCACACCAGCGATAAACCTCCTACACTCACTAGAGGGAGCTCTAGACAGGATCCTAAGAATAGGGGTTGAGAAGAACATAGAAATGCATAGGGAGAGAGCAGAAGTAATATATAAATCCATAGACACACCCTTACTAACCCCTCTGATAAGAGATAAAAGCCATAGGGCTAACACAGTTGCAGTCTTCAAAATAACGGATGCCTCGATCAGGGCTAGCGAGATAGTAGAAAAGCTGGCAGGGCAGGGAATGATAATAGCGAGGGGGATAGGTGAGAACGGTGAGAGACTCATAAGGATAGGTACGATGGGCAACATATCGACAAAAGATCTTGAGGAGCTAGCGGAAAAGATAAAAGAGATATTAAGAGATATAGCCAGAGGGAAAGATCCAACAGCTTCGGTTCTATAGTAGATCAGCTCTGCTTTAATTATTACTTTATGTTTAGGGTGTGTTAAGCCAAGATCTGGTTTTCGATCCTTTGAAGCTGATGGCTGCAATGCTTATATAGCCTAAAACCTTTTGATCTATATCGTCTTGGGATCTTCCTGAATGATCCCATAGATGTGGCGGGGCAGTAAAAGCCCTGCCCAATGCGATGGAGCCAAGAGATGAAGACGTAAAATCAAGCCCAACGAAATCCGGGCCCTGACATCCCCCATCATTATGGATAAAAATAAAACTCCTATTGCGTATTGGTATTTGGAATAGGATCTGGGGGTGGATAGTTTGAGCGGTGTTGAGGCTCAGAAGAGGGCTCAGAATGAGGCTAAGATTAAGGAGGCCCTCATGCTCCTCATGGGTATTGTGAACGATTCCCAGGTTCCCAGAAATATTAGGAGGGCAGCTATACAGGCTATAAAGATTCTCCAGGAGGCGAGTTTAACTCCTGGCGTTAGGGCTGCTAATGCTGTCAGCATTCTGGATGAGGTTAGCCAGGACCCCAACATGCCTACCCATGCTAGAAATCTCCTATGGCAGATCGCAACTAGACTCGAGACTGTTAAGGACTAGCCATTCCATGTCAACGGGTGATCAGCTATAGAATTGAGAAACAGCTATGGCTTCAGGGTTAGGGGTATCTATGCAACAGCTATAGCGAAGATCCTCATGGATAGGGGGCTAAGGCCTAGTGATATATCTGAGAAGCTCTCTAGGAGATTAGGTGCTGAGGGCGAGGGCTATGTAGATGTTACTGTGAAGAATAGCGATGACGATAAAACCCTTTTAATCATAGTCGGTGTGCCAGGAGCTGTTGAGGAGGCCTTCAACGCCTTGTTAAGCGTTTTGAAGAGATCTCTCTATAGGGGTCCACTACCTCTGTATATGGTCTTCAGAACCTCTGCAGTCTCTCAAGAGGCTAGCGGGTGCTATGTTGAGACGCCGATAGGTGTTAATGGGTTTCTAAGGGATAGAACATGTTATAAGGGTGAGGAGATGGTTGCAACAATCATAGGCTATAGAGATGATGGCGCCCCAATAGTGGATAGAGGTATATATGTTGTTGGAAGGCACATGATCCTTTTGGACAAGCCTGTGCAGAAGATCTCAGAGCATATAAGGGATCCAGATGTTATATTGGAGCTTAAAGGCGTCTCGGACATGATTCTGAGGCAGGGTCTTGGGGTGTCTTGGAGGAGCTCGGCTGCGAGGGCATCTATAACAGAGCTTCTGGGAGAGGTTGAGGAGCTTAGAAAGACACTTCTATCAATATCTGAGAAGGCAAGGTCCAGTCCCAGGCTGGAGCCTCTATATACTGGTGAGGGTATAGCCTTTATACAGCTCTCTCCAGATGATATGGAGGAGCTCGATAGAATAAGATCTTCTGTGGCGCCCACAGCGCCTATGCACCATATATTGAAGGCCTATTCGGAGAACCCCTGGGTCGTGGATCTCCTCGATGGGATCGTGGCTAGTGGAGCAGATCCTGTTGCCATTAGAAACGGCTTTAGGAGATATGTATTGGATAATCTATATAGAGGTGCGGAGGTCTCCATACTACATGGAAAGCCCTTTGAAAAACCCCTGGTGCTTGGGAGGGGGAGGCTGAGGATCTATCTGGAGGATGGTGGGAAAATATATATGGGGATTGTGAGAAGCATAGCTGGATCAGGCGTATACGATGGCCTAGGAATCCCGAAGGAGAGAGATGACAAGGCATTCACGGTAGTTGGGGAGGATACATGGCTAGTGATCCACGGATATTATAGCCATGATGCAAGGTTGAAAGGAATATATGTTAACATAAATACCAAGCCAGTAATAGTATACGACACAACGCTAAAGATCTGCTATCTAGATCTTGAAATAGATGCTGCAATCACAGAACAGGAGTTCAGAGTAGTGGATGAGAAGAAATTCGAAAACATATGTGGAAAACCATTAGAGCCATGTAAAAGAGCCAGAGAAACCCTCGAAAGGGTCGAAGAGAAGCACTCGGAACTCTGGAGAGTGATGAGCAACATTGGTAAAGAGATACTAGCGAGGGTGGAGGATGAGAAGGATCCAGCCCAAGAGAATTTCAAAAACCTCATAGATATTATAAGGAATATCTCCCCCACAATAGAGCAAGTATAATGAATTAAGAAGCGTCAAATCTCATACACAAGTATACTTTTAACTCTCTCTAGCTATTATTTCTTGATGGTTCATGGCTGAGCATGTGGCCTCTATAGGTTTGGATGTCATAGCATCTATCCTTGCAGAGTATGCTAGGAAGATCGTTGATAAGGCTGTTAGGGGTGAGAGGCTGAGCGACTGGGAGGTTGGCTTCCTACTTATGGAGGCTTCCAGGAGGACTCTAGAGGCCAGAATGGAATCCATAGAGAAGAGAATGGCAAGCCTCGAGGAGAGCCTAAGAACAAGGATGGAGGCGTTGGAGAAGAGGATAGAGTATGTTGAGAAGAGGATAGAGACCCTTGAGAGGAGGGTCGAGGGCCTAGAAGCTGATGTGAAGCAGATGAGATCGAGCATGGATAGCCTGAGAGACCTGATCATAGCAAGGCTAGTAGAGACACTAGCTAAAAAGAGCTAGAGATCGTAGTTACCTTTTGCTGCATCCTGTGAGCTACCCCAAGAAGAGGGGTAACGTCTAAGACCCCAGCGGTGAAACAGTCCTTTAGGGCGGAGTATGTTTAACTTTCTAGGTAGATATCTATGGCTTGATGAGGTGTATGGTTTTGAGAGTTTGGGAGCTAATGCCTCGGCTGGACGTCCCATTAGCGTGCCCCGATATCCCTAGGGGGGAGACGCCGAAGCGTACCCCCAACCCGATGATCTTGGGGATAGAAGCATTAAACCCCTACCAGAGGGCTAACACCCCAGACCCCAGCATAAATATGATGATCTACTATAGAATTGAAAGGGGAGGGGTCATACAATAGTAACTAGGAGGCTGAGGCTCTTCAAGACAGAGATTAACCTTGCAACCGGTTTAAATGATGAGAGAACACTAACAGAACATCTGTTAGTGATGAGGCGTAGATCTTGAATACTAGTTCTACTCCTAGCAGATCCTACAACTACGTGATATTAAAGTCTATTGGCTATTTTAAACTAGATGACAGAATTTATAAGGGTCAAAAACCAAAAACATTGCTTTTTAGGATTTCTACCTTGTCTATGAGGGGTATTGTTGAAGGCGGTTCTCGTTTCTCCACCTAGGCCAGGTGTTAGGATAGGTGATATTCCGGAGCCGAGGTTATCTGATAGGGGGATATATATAAGGATTCTATGGACTGGGATCTGTGGAACCGATAGGGAGATCATAAATGGAGTGCTCCCCATCGCCTCTACACCTCCTGGTAAGGACGAGATGATTCTAGGTCACGAAGCTATAGGAGTTGTTGAGAGGGCTTCGAAGGGCTTAGAGGATCTCGTTGGAAGATACGTGATCCTTGTGAATAGAAGAGGATGCGGTAGATGCCTGAACTGTCTTGCCGGCAGAGCTGACTACTGTGAGACAGGAGGCTTTGTAGAGGCTGGGATCAAAGGGCTCGACGGCTTTATGGCTGAATATGTGGTGGACGACCCTAGATATATTGTAGAAGTGCCTAGAGAGCTGCTCGATGTGGCTGTCTTGGCACAGCCGCTATCAGATCTAGAGAAATCCATCGAATCAGGCTTATTACACAGAGAAGGATGATCTGGAGCTGTGAAGATGGAACCTATAGATGTAGAAAAGCAATTGTCATAGGCACAGGCCCTATAGGCATGTTAGTCTCTATGCTCTTAAAATCCTATGGTTTTAGAGTCACAATAGTAAATAGAAGGGATCTCTATCCCCATGAGAAGAACATGATCTCTAGAATAGGGGTTAAATTCTATAACTCATTAAACGGGTATGAAGAGCTATACAAAGAAATAGGGCCATTCGATATTATATTTGACACAACGGCCAAGCCCAGCGTGATCAAAAGCGTGTTGAGGTTCATGAACTATAACTCCATACTAGCCCTTTTCGGCTTTGCCAGAGCCCCTGAGAGGGATTATCTAGATTCAGAAGAGCTAACAATGATTGCTGCGAAGAATATAGCCTTGGTAGGGGTTGTCAATGGGCAGAAAAGGCATTTTGAAACAGCTCTAGAGCATATTGCCTCGTGGAAGAGCTCTATGCCAGGAGCGCTTGAAAGTATGATCACAGCCAGGATAGAGATTGAAGATCGAGATAGGGTACTCAAAGTCCTTAGGGAAAAGCCTCCCAACGAGATCAAGACTCTAATCGTCTTTTCAAAATAGGTGAACATAGATCTAAAAATCAAAGGTTCTTAACAGGCCGTTGACTTGATCACAGCTTTCACTGTTTCCAGATACTATGAGATCTCCTATATAGGCTCCTTTGATACGTAAGCCTCTGCTGATAAGAGGCTCAAGAATGGGAACATAAAGATCAGAACCCAGGGGAGTGGATAGAGCTGAGGTATAGGGATAATAATCAAGCTTTACAACTGAAAGCCTTGCCCTTCAGGGCGGGGATGGAGATTTACAAGCCTTCTAGGGTTTTGATTTTTTTGAGCCCAGGATGATGGGCTCCTGGGGGAGTTCTGGCCACCCCGACTGCCCCTCAGATGACAGATGTAAGGGGTTAGTTTATGGTTACATTTGTAATATCTAACAGTTCTAAACCCTTATGTGATTATGCCTATTACAAGAGCTATTATGAATAGGATCATGACTATAGCCCCTGCAAAAGCTGCTTTATCCAATATTGGTGCCTCCTGTGTCTTCTCTTCCATCTCTGTATCATCTCCAGAGATTTAATATATCTTCCTAATATATAAATTTTACCCAGCTTAGTTATTTATGGATTATCATTAAGTTAGGGAAATGTACATAAGCTATGTTTATTAATAAAAATATAAATACCCTATTAGTTAAAAAAACCTGGTGTATTATGATGGGTGAAGCAAATGCAGGGCGAGATGATCCTGAGATACAGGCCAAGGTTCAGTTGATGGGTACAAGACCTATAGAAGTTGTCAGCAGGCTGCCAACTCCTGAAGAGGTTATGAAGATTCCCAGAATAACTACGAGAGCATTCCTGACCAAGGTCTTGGGGCCTGCCTTCATCCCTCTGGGAGCCGCTATAGGATCTGGGGAGTGGTTGCTTGGATCCCAATCAGTGGCACTATATGGCTTTGGGGTTATGTGGTTAGTCTGGATCGGGTCATTCCTTCAAACGGTATTTAATACAATGTATGGAAGACTCACACTAGCAACTGGAGAGCCCCCGATTGTTCTCTTCAATAGGATCTGGCCGGGTGTTAGGTTCTGGGCATGGTTTGTGCCACTTAACCTAGTCATATGGGGGTTCTGGCCCGGTTGGGCTTTAACATCTGCAACGGCCTTCGGCGCCTTGGTGCTTGGTAGGATCCCTGGTGCTGCTGAGGCAACGCTAGTCAGGATCCTTGCTATGATCATACTAGCTGTGTGTATAGCCATAGTGCTCTTTGGGGTAAAGATAGAGAGCACTCTGGAGTGGATTCAGAAGATTGGGGTGGGTATAATATTTATAGGCTTGATAATTATAGCCATCTTAACAGTAACACCAACAGCTTTAGCAGAGATGGGGAGAGGCTTTGTATCTGTTGGCTACCTACCACCTGGAGGCGATGTTCTCCTCTTAGGAGCTTTCTGGGGGTATATTGCATATGCCACAGGGATCAACTGGAAAATGATTAACTATTACAGGGATAGGGGCTATGGTATGGGTAGCGTTGTTGGTTTCATACCAACCCTTATAGGGGGGACGAAGGTTTATGTATCTCCCAGGGGTAAGATCTTCGAGATAAACAATGAGAACCTAGCCACTTGGAGAAGGTGGGTGAGGATCCTCTATGCCGATCAATGGATCATATTCTTCCTAGGATCACTATTCGGTATGATGTTACCCACACTAATAGTAGGATCCCTAGTGCCCGTAGGGACTATGCTACCTACATGGGGAGTAGCTGCCCATGTAGCCAACGAGGTAGCTGCCAAGATAGGGATAATAGGATTCTACTTCGTAGCCTTTGTGGGCTTCTTCATACTCTTCACAACCCAGATAGAGGCTATAGATACCCTTGTGAGGAATATAACAGATGGAGTCTGGAGCACTAGTGAGACTGCTAGGAGATGGGCGAGAGGCGATATAAGGCTGATCTACTACCCAATACTCATAGCATATGTGATCTTCGCTATGACAATAATATGGTTCGCCCTCCCACTAGTCTTGATCCAGATAGGTGCTAACATAGCTAACTTCGTAGCAATATGGTCAGTCCCAGCCCTCTGGGCCCTTCTAAAGAAACTGCCGAGAGAGCTGAGACCACCGAAATGGCAGTATGCAGCTACAGTCATATTCTGGATTCTATGTATATTCTTCGCACTAGCCCTCGTCTTATCCACTTTCGGCATAAAAATATTCTAAATACAAAAACTTTTTAAACATCAAAATGCATCTTCCTCCTTAATTTTGAGAGCCGGTTAACTTTACAACTGAAAACTCTCCCTTCAGGGCAGGGATAATTAGAAAAAGCTTATTAGCTTTCGTATTTGATCTTTTTGAAGGAGCTCTATGGCCTCTGGCGATGGGGGTTGCTAACCATCTCGATTGATATAAGGGTTAGTCCCGAGCCAGAGGCCATAGAGCTCCTCCAAACACAAATAAGATCTTAAAAGCCAATAAAACAGTCCCTGCCTTAAAAGGCGAGGTTTTCAGTTATAATTTCGATAAGCCTCACATTTAGGTTTATGGCAGGGAGGTGGTGGCTGTCTCTGCGATATCTAATAGAAGTACTGGGGTTTTTCGGAGGATCTTACAATATCTGGTCGATCGTCGTCGAATCTCCACCTCCCGCTCCCAATACCCAGGATCACTATTCCAAGCTCTTCGCTCAGCTTGTCGTTTAAAATAACCTCCTCCTCTACATGGGATAATATGGCATCAGAAAGCACAGGTCCTCTAACTCTGTCCCCCGTGATCACATACACCTCAAGAGCTTCCGGCACCAGGTAGTTCCTGACAGGGCCTCCGGCAGTTCCCAGCTCTACTAGATAGGAGTCTAGCGGAGGCGGCCACAGATCAAGGCGCTTGGCCAGCGCAATTGGCATGAGGATCTGGGGTTTCTCTGTCTCAAAGCCTGAGTTGACCAGGGCAACAACATCCTCAGCCCTGCCACTTCTTCTAGACTTAGCCCTAATCCTAACCCTCACAGCCAACAGCGGCACCTAAAACCCTCAAAATCCTAATACGCCCAACCCTTCTCCTCCTCACATAGATGTGACCCACCCTGCCTATTCTCTTGTAGTTTCTTTCTATAGTTTCCATGTATGATGCCAGAGGTCTCATCCTCCAGGATATTTTTTGTAGTTTCTTTCTATAGTTTCTGATCTATTAGTTGTTTATGGGGTATATAAGTGCTGCTAATTTGAATGATCTACATGAAAATTTTCCGGGAGAAGCCCCAAGGATCAGGGAATCTTCATCACTATTTTTTCCTTTAGTAAGCCGTAGTGACCGTGTCCAGAGCCTGCGGCTCTTCCTGTTCTGTGCCATATGTTCTTAGGAGTGTTACTGCTTTTGATATTATTTTTATGGTGTCTACGTTGTTTCTTCCCATTATCTCCTGTGCCCCTTCTAGTATTGTTTTTATCCTATTTTTTAGACATCTTCAACAGCCCCAACTAGATGCAGATCCGATAAGGGATAGGGGGAGGTCCTGTAAAATAATCTGAATAGCTAATGTAATGGACTCTGGCAAGCACCTATTCTAATTGTCCCTATCCTGACATTCTCATCGTCTCTTAGGGCGAGACTTTCGGCTATACTCTGCTGCAATATCTATCTCGCTAATGAGAGCATATCAATATTTTCGCGTCGTATATTGTTACCCCTTTTGCAAGCCCTTAAACTTAACTATTAACATGTGGTATGATAAAGGAAAAATATATTATTGAGATCTTATATATTCTATGTGGTGGTTTCGTGGCGGGACTTACTAGGTTGGTTATTTCATCAGCTCTTGCTAGAGATACGCCCCTAGATGGTTATTTGGGATATGGGTCTCCAAGGGTGGTTAGGCATCCATATACTAGGGAGCCTTGGATCCTATTTACAGCTTGGAAGGATGTAGCTGGCCAGGTGAGAGAGGTTTGGGCTGCACCTATAGCTGATGAACTATCTTTTGAGGTAGATCTTAAAAGATCTAAAAAGATCTCCTCAGGCTCAGAGGTAGGCGTAGTAGGCCTAAATACTGTGGATGCTTTTTATGATTATTATAACGATCGTTGGCTGATCTTTTCAACTGTATATGGAGGAGAGCAGAGGAGATTCGCCCTTATATCCTCAGACCCAGATTTCTCTAAGGTTGAGACAACAATAGTCGAGGCCCCCCTTAACATGGGGGATGCAGGCTTCTCCTGCATATCATATGAAGATGATAAGGCCCTCACATGCACTGGAGGATTCGGCCTCGAAAGATCCCTTATGGCGGTAGAGGACTTTACAAAGAGACCTTTTCCCAAGCCTGTCGTGGTGAGGAAAACAATCGGAGGATCGCTTTTGGGAGATGCGGCAGACGTCCACAAAACATTCGTAAACGGGGGGAGGATCCTCATGCTCACAGAGAACCTAGGAGGGACAGGAACATGGTATATCCAGCTCTTCCTAGGGCCAAGGGGTGGGTGGAAGAGGTGTGAAGGATCCTCGGTGCTTGGCAAGTGGTATATGGCCCTCTCACTGAGAACACCGATTCCATTTTCAAGCGATTATGAGAAGACAAGCTATGGGCATCCAGAATATTCTGTAGAGCTTAAAAAGCCGTGGATCATGTGGGCCAGTTTTAGACACTGCCACTGGCCACTCCCAGATAGAGGGATTAAATGGGCCCACGAAATCTGGGCTGCTGAAGCTTCCACAGAATATTTCTCCAACCCGAGAGAATGGCTCCCAGCAGTTTTCGAGGCAGACGAGAATGTCGAACCTCCAAGGATCAGGATATAGATCCACCGAATCGGTGAAAAGGGTGTTCCTAGTATATCTATTAGCATTTGTATAGAGCTCCACAGTAATACCTAGACCCCTAGCAATCTCAGCAAGCCTGAGGTGAATAAGGTATATCGCCCCAGAAATATTCATTCTCAAGCTGAAGAGCAACTAGCCCCCCACCTCTACTAGGATCATACCTAGAGATCTTAGCGAGAATAGCCCTAAGCCACCTCTCAGCATATGGAAAGTAAGAAGGATCAAGAGATCTTGGGATAAAATTGTCAGAGATAAGCCAGTCAGGATGCCCACCATTATCCCACTCAGCACACACATAAGGCCCAACCCTAGCTATGATCCTAAGACCAAGAGAAGAAGCAATCGAGAGAAACTCATCAACATCCCTCTCACCAGAGAAATCAAAAACACCAGGGGAGACCTCATGATAATTCCAGAAAAAGTAGGTGGTAACAGCATTAAAACCAGCCCTCACAAGCTTAAGAAGCCTATCCCTCCACAAACCCCTAGGAACCCTAGCATAGTGGATCTCACCGCTCAAGATCATCTTGAAAACCTCAAAATCTATTCAACACTCCAGCTTATATAGAGCGGTTGATAATGTTAACCTATATATACCTAGAGGAGCGGTTGTAGGTTTAATAGGCGAAAGCGGCTCAGGCAAAACAATATTTTAGGCAAGGTAACTCTTGCACTAATAAAGCCTCAAAGAGGTGATGTACTCTTTAATGGAAAAAGCATCTTCAATATGGCCAAAGAGGATTTTAAATTCTACAGGATCAATTCACAATATATTCCTCAAGATCCATATGCTAGCATAAATCCGTTCAAGAAAGTACGCGATATATTGATGGATATAGTAGCATATCACAAGCTAGCTAAAGGAGAAAAAGAGAGACTGGAATTGGTAAGAGATATAATGACCAAAGTAGTGTTGAGTCCTCCAGAAAAGTACCTGGATAAATATCCTTTTCAATTCACTTCATCCATATACAAGTGCCCTTATATCTGCTATACCAGTAGCAGACCCAAGGGCTAAAGAGACTAGAAAGCTATTGCTCAGAGGACCAGCGCCTTCTCCGCTAAACAAACCAAAGGGGTGCGTGTTAGGTGACAGGTGTCCATTTGCGATGGAGATCTGTAGAAGGGAGGAGCCGCCCATGAAAGAGATTAGCCCAGAGCATAAAACGGTTTGCTTCTCGTATTAGCACATTATACCTGCCCAGCTAGAGATCTTTAAGATAACCTATTACTTTTATCATCTTCGGTATAGAGCCAACATTTAACAGTTCTCTCTGCATCAATCCTTATAGTGGGAGACTCTTTACTAAAGCATTTAGGCAGGATTAGAAAAGGCTTTTCATAGTCTCTGCATTACATAAATCTAATCACTTTGGAAAGTCCTAGCTACAGATCCACCTTTACTGATTCCTCTATCTCATCGCTGTAGGAACCCAGAATCCAGGACTATAAGCCCCATAGATATGCAACTCTACAGCTTAATAAAGGTCACAATAATCAATAGTATATTAAGTCTTTATACCTAAAGATGGTATATGGAAAACAAAACAACCTCGCAATGCGGATCTTGAGGTAGGTCTTAGCCTCGATAAGGTAAGGGATAAATATCCTGCAGGTTTCTCTGGAGGAGAGCTCCAGAGGATCTCTATAGCTAGGGCCTTAGCATTAGAATCGAGGAGAAGGAGTTCCTAGCTAAGGGTGCAAGTATGCCCAAGATGCCCCTTCGCAATGAGCATATGCTTCAACAAAGAGCCTCCAGGCATTGTGCACAAGGGCAATGGAGTGAGAGCAAAATGCTGGCTCTATGCAGAGGATAAGGGAGGCAGTAATATTTAGAAAGCCATTGAGTTAAAAATATCATAGTTTGGTTTAAAGAATAGCTGTTCTAGATCTTGATCGCCTCACCCTCACTAAGCCTCGCTTCCACAAATTTCCCATCTTCATAATAGATTAACGTCCCTGGAGCCCTCGCTCTAACCCTTCCATCTGGAAGCATGTCCACTGGGTATGGGGGGATTAGATATTCCATAAGGCCAACAACTCCTTTACCATCCGTTATAGGGGATAGAATGACGATCTCAGCTTCGAGTTCTTTCAGCGAGATCTCTAACTTCTCACTTCTCCTCATAACCCCCTTCCTCCTGCCCAGCACTGTGTAGTAGATATATTCTTTCCATCCAGGATCTCGAGGAAGTATCTCGACCGATATGCCATCACTCACCTCCTGCCCCTCTCTATTTATATTCACAGCTCCAACAGCCCATGCCCATTTTATAGGGGCTGCGATCTTTAGCAGCTTCCGCGATGAATAGGGATCCTCGTGGATCACATCTCTTGTGGGGAGACCAGGCTCGTCTATGGAGACAAGCTCGCCGTTAGGCATTACAATCCTGTTTAGAAGACCTATATCTGTCTTCTCAGGCCTCCTATCGGTTATATAGACAGGGCCGCCGCTGAGGATCCTAACTACTGTGTGTGCAAGTGCATATGGATCGTATGTCATGAACATGTCATAGTCAGGATAGGCGATCTTCGAGTAGAAAATCGCATTATATACACTGAAGAGGAGGTGGAGCTTCGCATCCAACTTCCAAAATGGTACATAGTCCATAGAGATCCTCATGGAATTGCTAACCACATAGTTGCTATAGTTCTCGGGTGCCATGCTCATGCAGTTCAAAATCTCCATCCCAACTCCGTAAGCCCCTGCCTGGAGAGCCAGCTCAACGCTTCTAGAGGCCCTTCCAACCTTCTCACTTCCTTGATAGAGGGCGTGGATAACCCATTGGTTATCAACCTTGGTGAAGTCAAATCCCTGGGATCTGAGCCATCTATAGAAATTCGAGTATAGATCGAGGGCCTTGGCATAATCATGGTGAGGAGCATAGCTTCCGATCACAGGCACCCTGATCCCCTCAGCCCCTAACTTCTCCATCATACCAGCACCCACACCTCCCCAGTGGATATTTATTGTATGCCAGAGCCCCACAAACCTGACCCCAAGGCCCCTGAGCTCATCGACAACCGCTTTAAACCCCTTCGGAAATTTCTTGGGATCAGGATCTAGATCAACAATGACCCTGGCCCCCTGCCTCCTCTCCTCCATCTGCCAGCCATCATCTATAATCACATAGCCTATTCTAACCCCCCTCTGGATAAGCCCTCTAACTATCTCGACAACCTTCGAATGCGATAGATCCTCGAGTAGAAGAGCATTCCAGCTACACCACCCCAGCATACCCAGGAAAGCGGGCCTCTTCTTAGAATTCCTATGCACAACAAAGCCGACAAGGGACCCAGCCTCTACAGCCCTTTCAACAGCCTCATAGGGATCCTCAGAGTATCCATATGATAGAACCCAGCTCCTAGAAACCCTCATAGAGGAAGCTCCTAGGAAGAGCTTCAAAGCAGGGCCTGGCCAGAGATAGCCGGTGGCATCTCCACTCGAGAATGTAGCGAGGGATATATACGCACTTTCAGCTCTCACAAGTAGAAACACTGTATACGGAGCTATCGATGCCTTAGGTGCCTTGGAGAAATAAGGATAAGCCCAGCACGGTGTGTGCCTAACAAACTCCTTATGCGAGATCTCTCCAAGACTTGCTGGGTAATCAGCAACATCTGGAGGTCTAGGCGCTTCAGGCGTTCTCTCAACTGCGAGCTGGTTATAGTATCTAAAGCCCTGGGAATATAGATCTCTAACAGCCCCGGGGTGAAGGGTAAGGCCTAAAGAGGATTCTACATTAGATATATTGAGAGAGATCCTCAGAGGATCGCTCGGAGCTAGAGGAACCATAGACTCAGCTTCAACACCAACACTCCCATGGAAATCGCTGAGCCTAGAGACTTTTACCGAGATCCTGGCAACATCGCAGGAATATACTATCTCTCCATCTGAGGATTTTTCCTCACACTCAATAGGTGTCTCATCAAGGAGACTGACCAACGCCTTGCCTAGACCTAATAATCCTTTAACTAGTTCCATATGCAACATCATAGTATCTAGCCCGCAACAGACCTTAATAAACATTAAGATATTAGATGAGATGTTTTTTCTCTACAGCTGAAAGTCTCAGCTATTTGAGATAGGGATAGCTTTTACAGACACAACGAGTTTTCGATATAGATAGCGATATGTTGAATATCACGAGAATAGATTTGTAGCCATCTAGTCCAAAGATATATTATAACTATGATCATCTTGATCCGATCTTAAGACATACACTTTTAAGAGCATTAGGCAGTCGTATCATAGGTGTGTCTTTCTGAGAGTTGGTTTTGCAAAGGTTTCGATAACCCCGTCAATTGGGATTCCCATGGATGGCTATGCCCTCAGAACCTCGCCTTCTAAGGGGATTCATGATGAACTATATGCTAGGGCACTTTATGTTGAACACGGCAATGAGGCTATCTCTATGGTGGTTCTAGATCTCCTCTATATGACCCAAGACCTTCTGGTTAGGATTAAAAGGGCTGTTAAGGAAATACTAGGGATCCCTATGGAGAGGGTTATCGTATCAGCTACCCATACCCATTCAGGCCCCTCGATAGCTGGTTTCCACAGTGTTATGAGACATATAGATTATAGCTGGTACATGGATGCACTGCCATGGCTAGCAGCTACAGCTATTGCAGAGGCTTCTAGAAGGGCTTCTAAGGCTTTTATGAGGTCTGCCACAGGCTCCCTCCCAGGCTAGGCTGTGAATAGGAGGAGGCCTCTAAAGGGTCCAATAGATCCTACTGTCCACCTAGCAGTATTCGAGGATCTAGGAGGTAAAGTGTTGGGAAGCATAGCAAGCTACTCTGCACATCCAGTAGTGCTTGGACATACAAACCTCCTCTACTCAGCAGACTATCCTGGCTGGGTTGTGAGGACTCTTGAAACCATCTTAGGAGGAGTCTCTCTCTTCATAACAGGATCATGCGGAGATGTAAATCCCCTAACACCGGGCACCTCGCTTGAAAGAATATACAATAGATCCTCTGGAACCTTTGAAGAGGCTGAGGAGGTGGGCAGAGCAATAGCTTTTGAAGGGCTTAGAGCAATCCAGGGCGCAAGACCATCCAACTCGGAATCCCTAGCATACTCCTCCTCTAAAGCATATATAGATCTAAGAATCCCCTCAAGTATAGAAGCGCTAAGCGTTGAAGAGGCTAGGAGAGGCCTTGAAGAAGTAGTTGAAAGAAGAGACCATAGGGAGATAATCAAGGCGTGGTTCACCCTCAAGAGCATCGAGACGGCTGAGGCTTTGAGGAAGCTATATCCATCAGGAATTGCTGAAGCAGAGATCTCGGGAGTCAGAATTGGAGATCTAGCTATAGTAGCAATTCCCGGCGAGGTCTTCGCTAGAACAGGCATCAAGATCAAGGAGATATCTAGCCTCGCAAACACTATAGTTGCCGGCTACTCAAACGGGGGGCTGGGATATCTCCCCCCAGACGAGGCCTTTGACGAGGGAGGTTATGAAACGGAGTTTCCGGTATGCTTTGTTAGCAGGGGAACTGAGGAGAAGATCTTAAAGGCGTCGGAAAACGTGCTAAGAGAGCTAGGGGTTCTAAAGCCTCAATAGATCATGTCAGACAGCTACCAAGGATTCAAAGAGAGCTATAGACATAACCAAAATGCAAAGAGCGGAATTTCGTTGAGCTCAGAACTTTCTTTAATTGTGAGATCTAACCTAACAGAATCAAAGTCAGCCTCAACCACATAGAGATCTTTTAGTTCTAGCGTCCCTTTTAACATTATAAGCTCTTTAGCAGATACACCCTTCCATCCCCACTTAATATGTGGAAGAGAATATCAGGATTAAGCCCAGCACTAGGGTCATGGCTGCAATAGCGATTATCGATGGATGCACATAGCTTCTAACCATTTCGCCCACAGCACCCACTTCGCGATCTTAGATCTTGAATACACTGACCTCCTCCCCTTTCAATCTCCATCCCACCCGCTGATGCGGGAGGGTTTGTGGTTCTACTATCATAATGCTTTTAATCCTAATGTATCTTTAGCTGTTCATTGGCCCCCCTATCTATTCGGGTTTACATCTGTCATTTGGGAGGCTGTGAGGGGGGCCAGAACTCCCCCGAAATCTATTTTGATCCCCAGCATCTTCAGGGCCTTCTTCCTAATGTTTAGCTTCCCAACGATGTCTCTATCTGCTTCGAAGCCGCATCTAGGGCATTTTAATCTTCTATATCCGCTCTCAGCCAGCTTTGAATCGCATTTTGGGCACTCTGAGGATGTACCACTTGGATCCACTATTACAAGTGGCGTCCCGTGCTTGGCGGATTGCCGGTCCATCCACTTAACAAGCCTCGAATATCCCATTATGTTCAGCTTCACCCTATGGTTCTTCGGTAGCTTCCTAAGCGCTTCTACTAGACTTGTTAGATCCTCTCTGGCGACTGTATATCCAAGCCTCTAGCCATTATCATTATCTCAAGAGATGCCCTTCCAGCCAGCCCTCAAGGATATTCCTAGCCTTCCTATGAAAGGATCTAATCCTATTATGTATAGCTTTCCTCCTCCAAGCTGGATATCTTGGAGAGGAGTATTTCCTCTGAAGACTTTCCGCAAGGATCTTCCATCTATAGGCTCTATCAACAGCTGTGTCTATACCCTTGTTTATCTTGTCATATCTCCATAGACTATTTTCTTCTCATTGATATCTATGGCTATGGCATCTCTTGGCTAGTATTGCTTTTGCTTAGGGATGCTCTTAGAGATCCATAGGATCATCTCTCCACCTCTATAGCCTAGCCCAGCCTCTCTATTCTCTACTCACATACTGGTCATACCTTCTATCCCACCCGATGATCTTAAGCCTGATCCCTGGGCAACAGCATGTCAAGCCTCTTAATCCTAGGTCTCTTAATTCTATAGGAGTTTATTCTCTGGACCTTTGCATTTGTAAGTGCATATCTCTATGGCAGTTCAAAGCAACCCTTGATGGAAGCCCGAGCCATTCTCTAAGCTCTCTGTAGAGCTCCCTATACACATCCCTAATAGTTTTTAGGTTCAGGTCTAGGATCTTGTTTATGGCATAGTTAAGGGCTACATTATATCTTCTGAGGAGCTCTATGCCAGCAGGCTCAGGACTAACCCTCAAAGCTATTGAAAGGGTTAGCAAACCATCGTCACCAGAGGCTATAGAGCCCCTCCAAAATAGATCAAAGTCCTAAAAAGCTTATAAGCATTAGCCATCCCCGCCCTAAAGGGCGAGGCTTTCAAATTGTAAAGGTAAAATCTGGTTTCCTATGGAATAACTTTCAGCCATGGCACACGCTTAAAATCTTCATCGAACGTGAGTATAGCGCCTATTCCATAGTGTTTGCATGTGAGTGCTATGACCGCATCGCTTGGGGGATGGAAGGCTGTTTCGGCTTTCATTATTATTTGTAGTGCTCATGTTCATTGGTTTGTTCTCCAGCTTAAGCTTATAAGTATCCAATCTATAATTGTTTTGATGATGAGGTGACATCCCTGCTAGACCTGGGTGTGGAAAAACCTCGGGAAGCGATGATGCTCAGAGCTCCCGAGACCGAAGCCCTTTATGAGGGCTCTGCCCAGAAGGGCTTCGGAGTTCTAATCCTAGATGGGAGCCCCATTCCGCTGGGCTCAACCGCCACCCATGAACCCATAGAGATCCCAAGATCTCTATGGGGAAGGTGGAAGTCCCTCGATGACCACAGGGATGCTATAACATCCCTGTGGATCAAGAAGCAAAGCAACACAAACAAATTAATACCAATGACAATCAATAACCATCGAGGGACAAGCGGCAGGTTATACTTGGCCATGGCCTCTAATAGTTCTCGAGAATCAGGATAGCCCTGAAGTACAGCTATGCCTAGCGCCTCTATGAGTTTAACAAATCTCTCAAGCTCGGTGAGTGCGAAGCCCACACCGTTTGATCTAATATAGGAACGTAGCTTAGCTATCCTCCTTATCCCAAGCCTCTTCCCTGCGAGTCTCTGTATGATAACAAACATTACTTCATTGAGGACTCCCGTGGAGGTTACGAGGTCATGGTACTGTTTAAGTATTTTGGCAGCCTGCTCCGTGTACTTGCTCTTGAACATGTAGTAGTAGAACATATTTGCATCAATGAATTTCATTGATGAAAACTCCCTCCACTAAGACTTTGTTAAAGCTTTTCTAGCTCCGCCTCCTCGATGAGCTACTCCAGTTCCTCCTCACTTATATCCCCCATAAACCCTTTATACTCCTCGATAATCCTCTCCCGCTCTCCAAGCCTCTCTATCTTAACTAGAACCTCCTCCCCCTCCCTCAAGCCAATGTCTTCTAAGGGCCTCAGCACCCCATTCTCATACCTAGCCCTTACAACCCTAGACAATCCTGTTCAGTCTCCACATAATCACTTTGTTTTAGCTCTCATAAATCTCATGGCACCCCTAAGAGTGTCCTCTGCATCACCCTACGGGATATAAATATGTTAAAACAGTGTTCCAAACCACTATCTCCGACTGGGATAAAGACTTTTAAGGGGGTTCGGGTTTCATTTGGCTTGGTGTTTACCCCAAGCACTCTTCCCTTGGTCTCATCGCATCGGGCAGGGCTTTCATCGTCTCGCCACATCTATGGGATCATTCCAGAAGATCCCAGGATGATCAAGATCAAAAGATACTACGCGGATCAGATGATCTATATAGAATTGAAAGCCTTGCATCGAAGCTAGGGATACTCCTTGAAAGGCTCCGATGATCTACTATAGAATTGAAAGGGGAGGGGTCATAGGTATAAATTCGGATAGAGGGTTAAGGAGTTTCTAGCCAGCTGAGTAGGAAGAGATCAGTTATTTCAGAGTTTTTTAGAGTAGAGGTTTAAATGTTCCACTTTTATATATCGCTACTAGTTATTATTTCCTGGTGTCTACTTGAATAAGCTTGTCGAGAAAGCTTTGAAAGGAGAGGTGCTTCTCGGGACATGGATCACTATTAACAGTCCTGAGGTTTCCGAGGCTATATCAACGCTATCCATAGATTGGGTTGTGATCGATATGGAGCATGCACCCCTAGATATATATGATGTGGAGCTCCTTCTAATGGGGCTTAAAGGAAGCAATGTGGTTGGTATTGTGAGGGTTCCATGGAACGATCCTGTGCATATTAAGAGGGTTCTAGATGTAGGGGCTCAGGGCGTCCTAGCCCCTTGGATCAATACATATGAGGAGGCACAGGCTCTCGAGAGGGCTGTTATATATCCTCCCAAGGGGATAAGGGGTGTTGGGCCTAGGAGGGCGACTATGTATGGATCTATCCCCAAGACTGAATATTATAAAAGATATCTAGAGGATCTCGTTGTACTGGCGCAGATAGAGACGTCAAACGCTGTGGAGAATCTAGAGAAGATATTAGAGGTTAAGACGCTAACAGGAATCTTCGTAGGTCCCAGCGACCTCTCAGCATCCCTAGGAGTCTTCGGCGAGATGGATAGCCCCGTATTGGTCGGGACCCTTGAGAAGATAGCTAGAACTGCGAGAACAAAGCTTATTAGGGGTATTATGGCCTACACGCCTGAGGAGGCTGCTAGGGCTATCAAGATGGGTTATAACATGATATCCCTATCATCTGATATGTCAAATATGCTGAGAGGGCTAAGAACATTTATGCGTGATATTGAGAAACTCATTAAGTAGCCTAGATACAGGTGGAATAGATCTAATATTTTTTGATATTTAGCGATATTAGCTATGAATCTCCAGGATCTCTGGAGTGTCCTTAGTTGTCTATAGAAGATAGGTTTAGAGATGTTATGAGGATACCCTTCGAGGATCTGTGGTGCACCTGGCTCCATAGCTCTTTCAGGATCTGACATCGATTCCAAGGGCTCTTACTCGATATAGATATTTTTGACTAGATCCTCTGCCTCATAGGAATCCTCAGCGACTGTAGCAGCAACAGGCTGGTCAACGAGGCTAGCAATGCCCTTAGCTAGTATGGGCATTGAGGCTAGCTTAGCATAGCTGGAGGTCTCAGGCTCAACCCTTAACCTTAGCTTCTCAACAATATCCCTCCAGGCTATCAGGGGAAGAGGTCTCCTACCGATAACCTCTATATTACGATATTACAACTTGAAAGCCTCGCCCTTCAGGGCGGGGATGGCTAATTCTTATAAGCTTCCTAAGGTTTTGATCATTTTTGGAGGGGGCTCTATGCCTGCGAGTGATGAGGGAGTGCTAACCCTTTCGATAGGCATGAGGGTTAGTCCTGAGCCTGCTGGCATAGAGCTCCTCAGAAGATATAATGTGGCCCTTAACTATGCTATAAACAAGATCCTAAGCCTTGGTTTGAGAAGCGTTGGGAGTGTTCATAATGCTCTATATAGAGATCTGAGGGAATGGTTTGGGCTTCATCAAGGGTTGCTGTTAACTGCTATAGGGATGCCCTTGCAAATGCCAATGCCTGGAGAAACAATCCTAGGAGGAGTAGGAGACCAAGGGTTAAGAAGCTATCTATGCTTCTGCACCAAGGCTCGGGATACAGGATTAAAGAAGGCTACGTAGAGATCATAGGAGGGATCAGGCTAAAGATCATTGGCTGGGACAGGAGATATGATGAATACGAGAATGGGGAGGCAAGGCTAGTCTATCGAGGTGGAGAGATGGTTCTTTGGATCTCCAAGAGGATCCCCAAGCCACAACCTTACAAGCCTAGAGATGTTATAGCCATAGATATCAATGAGAGGAAGATAGTCTATGGAGATAGCGAGATAAACAAGGATATAGACACAGCTGTTGATAGAGCCTATAAATGGAAGATCCTGGCTGAGAGCCTTCAGAGGAAATACTCATCATCTAGATACCCGGCTTGGAGGAGAAGAGGCATACTAAATAGGATCAGATCATATCATAGGAAGGCTAGGAACATTCTTGAGGACTGGGCTAGGAAGGCACCGCTGAAGATCGTGAGGCTAGCACTCAAGCTTCAACACGCTGTTGCTAGAGAAGATCTAACAGGCCTCATAAATTCTCTGAGAAAGATCAGGAACAAGGATCATAGAACCAAGCTGATCATAATGGGATATTCAAGGCTTGGGAGATGGATAGACTGGCAGGCTATGAAGCACGGGGTTCCACTTGCCATAGTAAACCCAAACGGGACATCATCGGAATGCCCAAAATGCGATTCAAAGCTAGAGGAGAATGGATATAGAAGATTAAAATGCCCAAGATGCGGCTTCGAAGCAGACAGAGACGTTATAGGAAAGCTAAACATAAGGAAGAGAGCATTGAAGATACTGGGGATCAAAATAGATTTCGGGGGAGTTCTGGCCACCCCCACTGCCCCCCAAATGACAGATGTAAACCCGAATAGGTGGGGGGAACCTATGATCCGCCTGAAAGGAATGACGATCAAAATGACGACCTGAAGGCGGGAGAGGAGGTCAGGGTATTACGTATAATCGCCCTTGAATATGGAGATCTAAGGATCTTTAGATATGCCATGTTTGGGAGCTTGATATCGCATACATAGTTACCAGCCCTCCTTACAAACCTATGGCCCTCGAATGTTTTGATGGGCTTCCCAACATATCTAATCGTGATGTGATATATATTCCACATCTAAAAATAGATATATGGAGATCAGAGGTTTAATGTTTACTCTTCTCTCTTTTGAAGCCTGGCTATCCTGGGTATATTGCTATACTCAACAGTTGATATGAACTCAACTATCTCCTTAATAGGCTCCCCAGGATCTGCGAAGACGAATTTAACCCCCTCCGAGGTGAAGTACTCTATACTGGTTCTACAAGCACCCCCAGCTATTATCAGATCAACATCGCCTAGCACCTCCTCCCTAAGGGTTCTATATTTCTCCACGCCATGGAGGTGTAGGTATCTATGGTATCTATGGAACACCGGGTGGATAGACTCCCCCCCGCCATACTCCTCCTGAGACTCCAGATCGGTGTCGGGAACATATCCCAGAGGGTTCTCTCTAATCTCCACAGGATTCGCCTTTCCACCTTCTAAATCTATGATCATGAAGTGAGTGCTATGGGCGAAATGACCAGAAGCAATAGTAGCCCCATCCATAGTAGCTATTGCAACCCTAACCCTATTGCCAGGCTTAGTCTCGCCACTCCCACCCATATACACCGACCTGTATATATATTCTAGAAAGCTTATAATGCCGAGACTCTCAGCTCTAAAAGGAGAAATACTAGACTAAGCTATTATGCTTAGAGCTCTACTTTTTCTATATATACGCGATAATCTGAACTCTAGAGGACTTTAAATATATAAAATAACCATATTTTCTGAAGTTCGAACCTTTTCAGTAGCAGTTGAGGAATAGAATATATCTAGACCATATTCTCCGCTTGTCCCTCGATGGACATTGATGGTCATTGATATTAATTTGTTTTGGATTGTTTTGCTTCTTGATCCACAGGGTTTTTAGCCCTGTGGCATCGAGGGACTTCCACCTCCCCCAAAGAGATCTTGGGATCTCTATGGGTTCACTGGTGGCTGTCGAGCCCAGCGGCATGGGGCTCCCATCTAGAATTGAAACCCCGAAGCCCTTCTGGGCAGAGCCCTCATACAGGGCTTCGGCCTCGGGTGCTCCAAAGGTCATCGCATCCCGAGGTCTCTCCACACCAAGATCTAGCAGGGATATCACCTCATCATCAAAACAACCATGGATTGGATACTTATAAGCTTAAGTATAGACAACAAATGAATATAAAAGCATTCCTACTACCATGAAAAAGGATGGTGGTTCATCGTCTTTCATATTTACTGATTTCATGGCTCTCAGCATATCTCATAGCGTTAAGAGGTCTCAGAAACCAATGAGCATGAGTGCTACAAATGATTATAAAAACTGAAACAGCCCTTTCACGAACTATATTTAGAGATCTTTACCTAATAACTGCCTAGATCTTATAGTATATATGTTACTTAAATTAATAATTATTATATTAGTTATGCTAATTAGTACTGTTCAAATTGATAAATATTAAGAAGATTATAAGATCATTAGTGCTTAAATAACCCTTAAAAAGATAATTTAAGCGGTGATAAAGTGATGTCAAAATCGAACATTTTGATTAGCTCGTACAAGATAGTTCAAACGTGATCTTCTTTATAGCTGTTATAATTGTATTGTCACCTTTAGCTCCTGCTTTGACCTCCATTTAGCCCTTTAAGGCGGGCTTCCAGTTGTAAACGCTCAGATAACTAGGGCCAACTATTTCGTCGGCGCCTGGCCCTATCAAGTTCCGCCTCAGGGACACTTTAACACATTTGTGACTGGTGCGATCACCCTTGGTATCTATTATGATCTGATCAATCTCCCCTTGGTATTTATATATTTCACCATGATATATTGAAAAGTGGTTTCATAATCTTCCTAGTTAAATAACTTATTAATTAGTAATAGTCCTAGAATTTCCTTAACTCGGCTTCATAAATCTTAAGCGGAGCTTTAAGTTGTTATTAATAATGTTTTACACTTTACAATAGATCTCCAAAGATCATATTCCGTTTGTTTGCTTTGAAAGGATTTAAACACAATTCTATAGCATCTAGTATAACATATATCTAAAAAGTATCTATGAGGAGACTTTTGCTAAAGAGCTTTAAATTTGGATCCTAGCTATGTTGTTGGGCCTGGGCTCCTCGGCTGCCCTGTCCTCTTTATAAGTTCTTTGGGGATCTTGACTAGCTGGATCACTCCCTGTGTCTGGATAGAGTAGATCGGGATCCCAGTATTGGGATCGTGCCCGACCTTCATAACCCCTGTGACTACTACCTTGAATCTCAATATGGTGCCATCTTTAAGCTTGATCGTTATCCACGGAAACTCCTCAGCCTCGAACTCGATAACCTCAACCTCGCCTAGGGGTTGCGGGAATGGGAGCACCTCTAGATCGCCTAGCCATAATTGCTTAGAAAGCTATTAAGCATAACAGACTATGTGTAGTAAGAGTTACATGTAATCATATTTATAAGTCTCTTTTACTACATATAGGTAGGTGGTGTTATGAGTAGCTTTGATGTAGAGGGTTTTAAGAGGCGTGTTGATGAGGCTTTCAAGAAGATCGAGGATGAGGTGAACGAGCTTGAGAGGAGGATCGAGTCTAGGGAATATAGGCCTTTTAGATGGGCTATGAGGGAGCTCAGAGATCTTGTGAGGGAGTTTAGAGGGGCCCTCAACGAGCTAACCGAGGAGCTGAGAAAGGCTAAAGAAGGAAGCGATGAGAGAGGCGATGTTAGGAATACTCTTAAAGAGCTTGAGGACTATATTGAGAAGAGGGCGTATAGCCTTAGAGATAGGATCATGGATCTCGCAGACAAGATCAGGGCTAGATATGGGCTAGAGAGTATCATACCTATTAGAGTGTTCGAGAATATAGGGAAAACAGTGGCTAAAGTGATCGAGGAGAGTCTAGAGACCCTTGAACAGGCTGTGGGGAGAGTCTCAACTACGGTTCTCTCTGTTAGAATAAGCGATGAAGATCTCAGGATAATAGATAGCCTGGTAGAGGGAGGGGTCTTCAGAAGCAGGAGCGAGGCTGTGGCGTTCTTCACTCACAGAGGTATAGAGTGTAGCAAGGACTGGATCGAAAAGGTCAAGGACAAGCTAGAGGAGATAAGAAAGCTCCAAAGAGAAATAAGATCGGAAATCGACTTACAATTCAACAGAAAATCTTCCTAGCCCTCATAACTCTACTAGCTATTAGATAGTGAGAATCTAGGATCCAGCCTTCTCTCAGTCCAGGAGAATGGGAGATTTAAAGCTTCCACCCTTTCAACTCCACGGAATCTGATTGTATCTAAGATCTCGAATATTATTTCCTTGGTATAGTGAGGGATTCTATGGGTTTGCTTAGCTACATTTTAGTGGCTTAGATCTTGGTTGTCTTTGTGTTGTTTAGAGGGATATTGAGGATCTTAGAACTCACTATAGTTCTGGAAATATCTCCTTGGAGATCTCATCTAGCCTTCTCTTTATATGCTGTAGAACCTCTGCCAATATCTCTCCATTGTTATAGCTCTTCAATATATCCTCGAGCTCCTCTCTCCTCCTACCCCTGAGCATTCTGATCTTTTCAATTAATAGGGGTATGGCTCTCACGATGTTATCTACTATAGTTATATCTGCAGCCCTAGCCGTTCTCGATAGAGGGTTCAGATCTACAGCAATCACCTTCTTACCCATCTTCTTAAGAGCCTCGGTTCTATCCCCATCCTCGAGCGCTACAAATACAACATCTGCAATTAAGATACCCTCTCTACTCACCCACCTCCTCTCACTACTAAGCCACGGTATACCCTCGACGACATCGTCAACACCTAGAACCCTCTCAGCCCCTAGCTCGAGGAGCTCTCTAGCTATCTTCTCAGCCCTCTCCCTAGTCCTGTGGAATAGATTAACCTCTAAAGGTGCTCCCAATTCTTTTGATAGCCTAACAAGATCCTCTGGAACGAGGGCTGCTGTGTTGCCATTAACACTTATCACAGGTCTTCTAGCAAGTAGTAGGGCTGCGGCAGAGGCCCTTATAGCCATTCTAGCAGGCTCTATAGTCCTCTCACCTATTAAGTAGTCGAAGCACTCACCCCTCCCATGGGCTATGAGGCCCTGGGGAACCACTATACCTCTTCTAAACCCCTCAACAAGCTTCTCCCTTATAATCAGCGACTCCCTCCTAGGATGATCTGGAGGTATCCATGACATCTAGGCAGCCCAGCTCTTTTAAGATGAGGTAGCTTATAAACAGCCCAAAGATGCTGATCAGCAATGATGCTCTCTTTTAAATATGGCCGGCTGCACATAATTACTAGCTCTAACAGCTGGATAACTCCTCTAAACAACCTATGCCTCTTGACCCAATATTGAAGAAGTGGGATCTATAAGCATTGCTTGAAATATAGAGTTAAGATCCTAGGTGGGGATATTCTCTGTGGAATCGAGGGTGAAACCTTCATATGCCACCCTATATATACCGAAGACCCTTTTAACAATCCCTCTAACAGCTGAGGCGATCTCGCTACCCACCCTCTTCTCATGGGCTATCACAAGCATAGATTTCTTAACATAGTAGCCAAGTAGATACCCTTTTCCACGGTATGGGGTGAGGGTTTCGTCTAGAGAGCTCTTTAGATCTCTGTCTAGGAAGCCAACCTCTTGGGAGAATCTGTGGGATAGCTCTATAAAGCTCTCTAAGCTGGGATCCTTTTCAAATTCTCTATAGGCCTCCTTACCATATCTATAGATCTTCTCCCATAGACCTTTAAGCACATCTGCAGTAGTGATCTGCCTATCTATCTGAGCTAATGTAAACTCAACAGATTCAAGTGCGGGGTCTCTTATAGCTATTGCATACCCGATCCCTGGGGCTCCTGGTTTTAACCTCATAACCAGACCCCCACCAGTGATCATGGCTATCACATCTCCTAATCCTGTTAATGCGAGCACCTCGGCTCTATGAGCTATTCTAGAGGCTTCTAAGAGATCCTCCCTAGATCTGCAGCCCCTGCCCTCAGCCCTCAGAGCCTCACACGAGATGGCAAGGGCTGTGAAAGCGCTTACAGCACCTCCAACCCCTGGGGGCACCGAGGATCTTATGTAGAGACCGTGTGCAACCCTCCTCTCGCGGGTTATAACCTCCACCGGGCCTTTATCTAAACAGATATCGCCAACCTCCACAATACAGCTATCAACAGGTTTATCATAGGCTATCATCCCAGGCTCTAGAAGTATTCCAACACCGAGCGAGCCCGTTGAATATGGATCTCTGTCTTTCAAAGGGATCCAGAAGCCTGTTACATGATGAGGCGCTCTATAAACCGTACATACCACCGCCTATAGATCCAATTTCACATATATATAGCTAGATTTGACAAAAAGCTATCTCGGCTGAGAGGAGAATGCTATGTCATCAACGCTTCTAACTATTTTCCCCTTATATAGGAAGTCTATCTGTCTAAGCGCAGCATATAGATCGAATTCTGTGAGGGCTGAGACTCCGTCTATGGGGACTATCACATCGAACCATCTTAGAGCCGCGCTCCCAGCAGTGTGGAGCACACATATGTTTGCCACAGTACCGGTTATTATGAGGGTATCTCTTTTGAGAACCCTGGAGAGGATATGCTCTAGATGTGTCCCATAGAAGGCATCATATCTAAGCTTTCTAATCACTATATCGCCCTCCTGGGGCTTTAGCTCCTCAACGATCTCAGCCCCCCATGTACCTCCAACAGCATGTTCACCCCAGATCCTGAACTCTGGATCGTCTCTCATATGCCAATCCTGTGTATATATTATTGGAACACCATATTGCCTTGCCCTTGCTAATAGCCTTGATATATTGGGTATAGTCTTAGGCGCTTCTGGCACAAACAGCCTTCCCTTCGGATGTGTGAAGTCGTTCTGCATATCAACTACTATCACCGCTGCCTTCCAAGTATCTACAGATACTCTATCATAGATCTTTATATCGGGTAGTTGTACTAATTTCTGCATGGACCCTCACCACTGAACATATGTTCGGAAAAATATATTTCTTCAGGATTCTATCTATTTAGGTTCTTGTGGAGCCGCTGCTAGCCGCATCTACCCTCTTCAATAATGCTAGATATTGTTATAAGCTCTATTGACCTCCCCAGCTATTTTTCTAGAAGCATAAACTCAACTCCCAGTTTTCTGCCAAGGAGCAGCGGTATTTTCTTCAATAGCTCCTCGTAAGAAGCCTTTACAGATGCTACAGCTGCAAGTCTATGCCCTCCCCATCCACCCCCATAGATCTTCACAAGATCATCTAGAATCATATCCCCCAGCCCGGCTTCTCTACAGAATTCCTCTGAACATCTACCTACAACCCTTGTCTCACCATCCTTCTCCGAGATCACTATAGCTAGATCGCATCCCCCTCCTATGAGGATCTGGGCTGCAGAGGCTTCATAAGCGCCTACATGCGTTATGCACAATAGTATCTCACCACTCCTATAGATCATAACCCTTGACATGGCCTTCAACCTGGCTATCCTCTCATCCACCCCAGGCGATCTTCTTATGAGATGTAAAGCCTCACCGACCCTTGCTCCCCATCTCATCAAATATCTAGTGGCCTCTATAGCGATTATTGAGGCTAGTGTGAGGGTTCTCGTGTCATATAGGATCCCGGCTAGGATCTTGTTAGCTAGCTGGGGATCTGGGATATCTGTGGAGGTCTCCTCAAGCATTAATGTGCATAACTCTGTGGTTGAGGACGCCTCGGGATATACAATGCCTGGGTATCTAGGCTCCTCCCCACTCGACATATGATGATCGATCACATAGACTGCGTCGAAGGAAGAGCACTCAGCAGATGCTCTTCTACATGGTGTATCCACTACCAATAGGATCCAGTTCCTCTGCAGATTCGCTGGGCATTCCCCCATATATCCTTTAGAGACAGCATCTTCATAGACTCTCTTCGCCAGGGTATCAAACCCTCCGCTAGATATATAGCATGGAATTGTGTTCGAACGGCTTTTAATAAGCAGAGATAATGCAAGTGCTGAGGAGATTGAGTCTAGATCAGCTGAGGGGTGAGACGCTATCGCCACCTTCTTCTCCTTCGAAAGATCTCCGATCTCTTCTCCAACCCTTTTCAATATACCTCTCAGCTTCTCTAAATCCAGCATCGATCACCTCATCAACTATTTCTAAAAGCTTCTCCCTGGATCCTGATGAAGAAAATATCTGAAGATCTATTCCTAGGTCAACACTATCAGAGGATCTTCTAATGCTAATAGCAGCAACATAATGCGCTTTTCTCCCAAGCCTCTTCTCAATCTCCCTCTCAATCCTATCCTCTACCTTTAGAGCCACCTCTACCCATAGATCCCCTCTACTCTCGCTAGCCTCCTCCGCCTTTTCTACCATAGTATCTTCCCATTATCTCGTTGATCTTTGCCTCTAGATCCTTTATCTCGCTATTCAAACTGGCCTCCTGCCTCTCCAAAGCCTTAAGCCTAAGCTCGAGAATATCCTTCCTATCGCTCAGCTCCTTCTCAGCATCATCTTTGGAAACCCTCACCATTAGATGCCCAGCACTCTTAAAAACAAGGGCATCTGGAGCAGCCCCCTTTAAAAGCTCTAAGGCCCTCTCAACCTCCTTCAACTCAGCCTGGACAACCCCTTTTTCAGCCTGAACCTGTCCGAGCCTAGCCCTTAGCTGCTGGAGCTTTACAGCATATTGCTCCAACTCAGGAGGCACAACCTCTGCCAAGCCATACCCCAATATAATGGATTATCTACCCTTATTAACAAGAGATCCCTCTTAAACCGATTACATTAAAGATACACTCTCTAGAGAGGAGATTATGCTACTAGGGTTCGGGTTTCATTGGGCTTGGTGTTTGTCAAGCCCTCTTCCCTTAGCTTCATCGCATTGGGCAGGGCTTTCACTGCCCTGCCGCATCATCTGCATCAACCCGCTCTGGGTGACTCTAACCCGCAGCTCCACCCTCATTGCGGGGCTCTATAAGAAATCCACTAACAAACCTTCTAAACCAACATGAAGCCAAAACAGCTCATGAGGGCTTGGCTATGGTTTTCTGTTTTCTAGATGTTATGTGTGGGAATAAGAAATTCTTCCACTGCATATATGGTTATAGCTAAAAGCTATATTGATAGGTTAATGATATCAGCTATGCTGGTAACTATATGATCTGGTGGAGGAGCCAGAGGATCTATTGGAAGGCCGTGGCGATTAATATATATAGCTCTCATGCCAGCATTCTTTGCACCGGAAATATCAAAAGGGTTTGCAGAGACTAGATATGCGTCCCCAGAACCGATCCATGATAGAAACCCCCCATAGATCTCAACGGAGGGTTTATACTTCTTAACATTTTCAGCGGTGTATATTCCTTTAAAGCATCTGAGAAGCCCATTCCTCTCTAAGGCCTCCTCAATACTCCTCCTAGTCCCGTTTGTGAGGGCATATATGCTGTGTTTCTCACCGAGTACGCATATGTATTTTGAATCTTCATATGCAGCCATCCCATACCACTTCCTTAGGATCTCCTCCTCATCCGCTGCTAAACCAATCTTATTCATAGCGTATCTTAGTGAGATCCTTGTTATCTCATCGAAATCAAACCATAGACCCATTAAACTCGATCTCCATGTCATCTCCAGCTGCGCGGATCTCCACTCTTTTAGAAGAGATCTATCTATACCAATGCTACTTAAATCCAGAACAGTACCATATATATCAAATGCAAGAATAGCCATTGATATTCACCGATGAATATACTGGCAAGAGCTCTAATATCCTCGAAAAGATCTGTATCTAGACACCCCCACCCCTCACCTAACAAATTCAACTTCCTACTAGCTCTAAAGGCTCAAGGCTTTTAGTCATTCAGAGCCTAAGCTACCTAACTAATTGCTTTTGAAACCAGCTTTGCAAAAGACTCCTCTAGGTTTTTAGATCCTGTCATATTCTTTATATCCTCCACACCGCCCTCACCTACTATCACTCCATCATTGATTAGAGCTATTCTATCGCAGAGGTATTCAACCTCAAACATGTTGTGGCTTGAAAGCACTACCGAGGATCCCCTTTCCTTCGAATACTCCTTTATAGCCTCCCTAACCTGTATTGATGAGAATATATCGAGCCCCGAGGTAGGCTCGTCTAGTATTGCTAGGAGGGGCTCTGTCATGAGTGTTCTTGCTATTAGTAGCCTCCTTCTCATGCCCTTGCTATATGTTCCAGTTCTCCTCTTAAGATCCTGGATAGATAGGCCAGAGATCTTTATCCCCATCTCAAGCGCCTTCTCCACATCCATGTTATAGAGCTCTGCAAAGAATCTGAGATATTCTATCCCGCTGAGCCTTGAATATACATCCGCCTCTTCTGGGAGGTAGTTTATCTTCCCCCTAATATCCGATAGATCCTTTGCCCTAGCTATATCCACACCGAAGATCTTAACAGATCCAGAGCTGGGCTTGGCAAGTGTTGCCATTATCCTCAAAGTAGTTGTCTTCCCAGCCCCGTTGGGGCCTACTAGACAGAATATCTCCCCAGGCATAACCCTTATCGTAATACCCTTCAGAACCTCTCTCCTTCCATAGCTCTTTCTAACATCGATCATCTCTACAAAGTAGCTCAAGAAGCACACTAATATAGATAATCCATAGAGGGATATATCCTCAACATAGGCATTTTCCGATATATTTAACCTCGATATATAATCCATATAAGGGGTATCTTGGAGGAGGAAGAGATCCCAGAGAATTTTTTAAATGCAATTAAAGAGATGATCAGGGGTTTTAAAAAGGCGAAGGGATATATTTCAAACAGCGATAGAGAATCTATCGAGGAGGGATTCGTCTCTCTTATAGCTGATATGCTCCACTCATGGATGAAGAGCAATAACATAGACCCCGATCAAGCTGCCATAAGGATAGAGATTGAGGAGGAAGAGGTTGATGTAGAGCTCCCCAGGAGGATCAGAAGGTTCAGGCTATAACTGGTCTCGACCTTTTCTCAGCGAGATCTCATCCACAAGATCGATTGACTTCTTAAGGATCTCCGAGCATCCCCACTTCTTAGCCCTGGTTATTATCGTAATGTTAGGTCTAGACCCTATCACAAGCCTATCTATATCCTTAGAGGCAACTCTATCAACTATATACTCTAATCTCGACCTAGATATCGCCCTATACACAACTCTATACCCCCTGATCTCCTCACCTCCTCTAGAGAGATTTGACCTCGTTATACTAGCTTCCCCTGGTATAGGCTCCTCAGGCTGGATCTTCACAATAGCTATCCTACTCCTGCGAGAGGCAAGCTTAGCCACTAAGTTAAAGGGGTTGTCAAACGGCAGCCCCTCAACATATATGCCGAGATATCTAAATCCCTTCATCTTGAATTCAACGAGAGCCGAGCTAGGGGTTATCAGCCTTAAAGCCCCGCCCTCCTCTAAACAAGATCTTACATAGCTCCTCATCACCCTCCTACCAACCCAAGATCCGAACGAGTACCACAAGCCCAAAGTAATAGCCAATATAGCGAAAACCTCAACCACATCCAACTAGACCCGCCTATCCCTAGAAACTGTTATGAGAGAATAGCGATATTATATAGCTATAGATCCACAATTTAAAGCAGACACCACATAGATCAAAAACGCTGGTTAAGCTGGCAATTCCCTTCCGCTTGTCCCCCGATGGTTGTTGAGTGTCGCCTGCATGCATTTGTTTTGGGTTGCTTTGCTTCTCGATCCACAGGGATGTTATAGCATCCCTGTGGCCATCGAGGGGCTTCCACCCCCAAAAGGGAGCCCAGCGGAAAGGGGCTCCCATCTAGACTTGAAACTCCGAAGCTCTTCTGGGCATAGCCCTTATAAAGGGCTTTGAGGGCTTTTAAATAGATATTGATCAAGGCAACTACCTCTCCATGTCACCTCTCGCCGCCCTTGCTGCAGATCCCTATTCTATCCTCTCCATATTCTATTACAGCCCTATGTATTTGGCAGATCTTAGATGTGTTCCTGGGATCTACCATCAATACTGGCACACCATATTCCCTAGCCTTATCTATTATCGCGTTCAGCTCTCCCTTCAATGCATTCTGATATATCCTATGCCTCAA